>Ga0105356_10003790_pt1 | contig 14772 bp, 8 predicted proteins | sample GOMGulsemesocosm_3_FD_83502 | JGI IMG/M metagenome (GOLD analysis project Ga0105356, IMG submission 83502) | Methane-oxidizing microbial communities from mesocosms in the Gulf of Mexico - GOM9D Gulf of Mexico | ecosystem: Environmental > Aquatic > Marine > Cold seeps | place: Gulf of Mexico...
AACTGACAAGCATCACACAGTGGATGATCGGCCTTACGGCGGTGGTCCCGGCATGTTGATGAAGGTGCAGCCACTTCGCGATGCAATTGCAGCAGCGAAAGAGGCCGCCGGAGAAGGCGTCAAAGTGGCTTATTTGTCACCCATTGGCCGCAAGCTCGATCAACAGGCAGTAAGTGAGCTGGCACAACGCGACAAGTTGATACTTGTTGCCGGACGCTACGAAGGTATTGATGAGCGTGTTATTGAAGCGGACATTGATGAGCAGTGGTCAATCGGCGATTTTGTATTGAGTGGTGGCGAGTTGGCAGCCATGGTGATGATCGATGCGGTAACGCGTTGGGTGCCAGGCGTGCTTGGGCATGCGGATTCTGCACAGCAGGATTCATTTGCTGAAGGGCTACTGGATTGTCAGCACTATACGCGACCTGAAGTATTGGATGGTCAGCGAGTGCCGGAGGTATTGCTAAGCGGTAATCACGAGTTGATTCGTCGCTGGCGTTTGCAGCAGTCACTGGGCCGTACCTGGATACACCGACCAGACTTGATTGAACAGGCAGAATTGAGCGAAGAGCAGCAGGCGTTGCTGGAAGAATTTAAGCGGGCTCAATAGAGTGGCCCACCAAGATTGAAATTTTGGCTATTACGATAGCCAGTTAGGAGCGAGTAATGAGCGGAAAAAATAAAATCATTCAAGCGTTGGAAGCTGAGCAAACAGACGCAGAGATCCCATCTTTTGCACCGGGTGATACTGTAGTTGTTCAGGTTAAAGTTAAAGAAGGTACGCGTGAGCGTTTGCAGGCTTATGAAGGTGTTGTTATCGGTGTTCGTAACCGTGCCCTGAACTCAGCATTCACAGTACGTAAAATCTCTCACGGTGTAGGCGTTGAGCGTACATTCCAGACTTACAGCAAGCAGATCGATAGCATTGCTGTTAAGCGTCGTGGTGACGTACGTCAAGCTAAGCTGTACTACCTGCGTGAGCTGTCTGGTCGTGCTGCACGTATTAAGGAAAAACTTAACGTTAAGTAAGTTTAACGTTAGTGGAAGCTTGATACTCGGTACGCTGAGTACAAAAAACGGACAGATTATCTGTCCGTTTTTTTTTGCTTGGAATATTTGTTTGGCTGCAGTTTAATAGCTTGATGCGATGAACCAAATGTAAAGGTGTATCTCTAATATGCGTACTTTTGGTAAGTTAAAATTTAACTTTTAGGAATAAATATGCGGTTGTTTAGAAAAATATTGATGGTTTGTTGGTTAAGTGTCTCAGCAGTTTGTGTGTGGGCCGATGCTGTTGTGATAGATACTGATATTGAGAAAAAAATTATTGATAAGCTGCAGCTGGCAGCACCGCAAGCCCGGATGGTCGATATTCAGAAAAGTCCGCTTAAAGGTTTTTATGAGGTGACGTTGAGCAGCGATGGGCGCGTGTTTGTCTCTGAGGATCAGGATTACTTTGTTGTTGGTGACTTGTTTCAATTAACGGGTAAAGATCTGGTGAACCTGACCGCTGCTAAGCGTGATTTAGCTAGAGCCAAGGGTGATTTGGTTAGAGCCGATCTTATTGCGGGCGTTGATGGGTCAGATAAAATCACCTATTCCCCCGCAACCAAGAAAGCCTCAATTACTGTTTTTACCGACGTTGACTGCGGCTATTGTCAAAAACTGCATCGAGAAATGACGAGTTATTTGGATGCGGGTATTGAGGTGAGCTATTTGGCTTATCCGCGTGCTGGTGTGGGTAGCGCTTCTTACAATAAAATCGTTAACGCCTGGTGTGCTGAAGATAAAAATGACGCGATGACGCAGTTGAAGTCTGGTCGGTCGGTCGATAGTGCGAGTTGCGAAAATCCGGTTGCCGATCAATATCAGATGGCGATTGATATGGGTATCCGCGGTACGCCAGCGATTATTCTTGAGTCAGGTCAGCTTGTTTCTGGTTATCGTCCCGCAGCTGAGTTAGAGAGAATTTTAGGTCTGTAATAATTACAGGTTTTAATTGATGGTGTTTTAGTAACTTTCTTGTTCTTAATGCCGCTTTCATGGCGGCATTAACCCTTTGTATTTTCTTCGTTTATCTCTACAATATGCGGTCTTATTTCACTCAGTCTTTTAAGGTCTGAGTGTGGGAGTGGGTTGGCTCGTAAAGGCCGGTAAAAACTCTGTTAAATCAAACTGTTATTTGTAAAGAGGGCGTCTCTTGAAACCTGTTAAAGTCGGAATTTGTGGTCTGGGCACTGTTGGTGGCGGCACGTTCAATGTATTAAAACGCAATGCCAGTGAAATCTCGCGTCGTGCCGGTCGTGACATCGTGGTTTCCCATGTGGGTATGCGTCAAACCAAAGCGGGTTTTGATTTTGACGGCTGCACGATTAGCAGTGATATTTTTGATGTGGCACGCGATCCGGAAGTAGACGTTGTTTGTGAGCTGATCGGTGGTTATGACATCGCCTTTGAGCTGGTGATGACAGCGATTGAAAACGGCAAACATGTGGTGACTGCCAACAAAGCACTGATCGCTGAACGTGGTAACGAAATTTTTGCAGCCGCTAAAGCCAAAGGCGTTGTGGTGGCTTATGAAGCAGCAGTTGCCGGTGGTATTCCCATCATCAAAGCTGTTCGTGAAGGTTTTTCAGGTAATAAAATTAACTGGTTGGCCGGTATTATCAACGGCACCGGTAACTTCATTCTGACCGAAATGCGCGACAAAGGTCGTTCTTTTGGAGACGTACTTGAAGAAGCACAGGCGCTGGGTTACGCGGAAGCGGATCCGACCTTTGACGTGGAAGGCATTGATGCCTGTCACAAGCTGACTATCCTGTCTTCTATTGCCTTTGGTATTCCTCTGCAATTCGAAAAAGCCTACACCGAAGGTATCAGCGAAATTACCGCTCAAGATGTGACCTATGCCGAAGAGCTGGGCTATCGCATTAAACACCTGGGTATTAGTAAACGTACCGACAAGGGCATTGAACTGCGTGTTCACCCAACTTTGGTGCCTGAAACACGCCTGCTGGCCAATGTTGACGGCGTAATGAATGCCATTGTTGTTCACGGCGATGCGGTTGGCCCAACACTACATTACGGAGCGGGTGCTGGCGCAGAGCCAACGGCCTCTGCGGTTGTTGCGGATATTGTTGATGTGGTGCGTGCGCTTGATTTGAATGATATTCAACGTGTACCACCATTGGGTTTCCATAGCCAGCAAACTGATACACCAATTCTGCCAATTGAAGCTATTGAAAGTGCTTACTACCTGCGTCTGCAAGTGGAAGATCGCGCTGGTGTGATGGCCGAGGTTGCTAAAATTCTTGGCGAACAGGACATCAGCATGGAAGCCATTCTTCAGAAAGAACCACAACAAATTGGCGGCGAAGCGAGCATTATTTTGCTGACCCGAAAGGTGGTTGAAAGTGACATGAACAGTGCGATTAACGCTATTGAAGCTTTGGGCTCAACGCGCGGTAAAATCATGCGCATCCGTGTTGAAACGCTGAAAGATTAAGACAGCGATTCCGCTTGTTAGGCTAGACATTTTTTAAAGAATAACGGGAAATAAAACTCAGTGAAATATATCAGTACGCGCGGTCAGGCTCCGGCCCTACAATTTGAGGATGTTCTGCTAACTGGCTTGGCCAGTGATGGCGGTCTGTATGTGCCAGAAACTCTGCCGCATTACAGCATTGAAGAAATCGCGTCCTGGGCTGAGCTGAGTTATGCCGAGTTAGCCTACAAAGTGATTCAGCCCTTTGTCGATGGCGCGATTCCTGATGCGGATTTAAAAGGTTTGATTGACGAAACTTACGATGGTTTTGATCATGACGCTGTAGCGCCGTTGAAGCAGTTAGGTCATAACGAATGGGTGATGGAGCTGTTCCACGGTCCGACACTGGCCTTTAAAGATTTTGCCCTACAGTTGTTGGGGCGTCTGCTGGATTATATTTTACAGCGCAATAACAAGCGTGTTGCCATTGTTGGCGCGACTTCCGGTGATACTGGTTCAGCCGCGATTGAAGGCTGTCGTCGTTGTGATAATGTCGATATCTACATTATGCACCCGCACAACCGCGTGTCAGATGTGCAGCGTAAGCAAATGACCACGGTAATGGGAGATAACATCCATAACCTGGCGATCGAAGGCAACTTCGATGATTGTCAGCAAATGGTTAAAGCCTGTTTTGCTGATCAATCTTTCTTGGGTGGTGAGCGTTCGCTGGTGGCGGTTAACTCCATCAACTGGGCGCGTATCATGTCGCAGATTGTGTACTACTTTCACGCGTCGTTGTCGCTGGGTGGACCACATCGAGAAGTGTCCTTCTCTGTGCCTACCGGTAACTTTGGTGATATTTTTGCTGGTTATCTGGCCAAGAAAATGGGTCTTCCGATTGCGCAGCTGGTAGTCGGAACTAACCAAAACGATATTCTGCACCGCTGTATCAGCAATAATGATTACAGCAAAAAGACGCTGGGTCATACGCTGTCACCGAGCATGGATATTATGGTGTCGAGTAATTTCGAACGTCTGTTATTTGATATGTATGACCGTGATGGTACGGCTGTTTCTGATTTGATCGAACGTTTCAGTACAGGCTCTGCGGCATTGGATCAGTCAGCTTGGCAGCGTGTTAGTGATTTATTTGATAGCTGTAGTGTTGATGACGAAGTCACCTGCGCAACTATTGCTGAGGTGTTTAAAGAGACCGGCGAATTGCTTGATCCTCACACCGCCATTGCAGTGAAAGCCGCTCGCGAATGTAATCGCAATAAATCTATACCTATGGTTACACTGGCTACCGCGCATCCGGTTAAATTCCCTGAAGCGGTACTCAAGGCGGGCTGTGAAGAGCCTAAATTGCCGCACCATATGGCTGACCTGTTTGAGCGTGAAGAACGTTTCCAAGTGGTCGCTAACGATATTGATGCTGTTAAAGCCATCATCACTTCATAGACTAATTTTTAGAATATTCCCATGACAGGGGCTAAGCGGATTATTCAGCGCGCTGTTGATGAAACAGCGCTGGCGTATCTGTCATCTTCTTTACCTGATCTTCATCCCGTCTTACAGCGTGTCTACACGGCACGCGGTATCGCTTCAAAAGATGAGCTGTCGCTCAATCTCAAAGACCTTCTACCCTTCCATAATATCAAGGGCATCGATGCCGCTGTAGCGGTGCTGAAAACGGCGCTTGCTGAGCAGCAGCACATCCTTATTGTTGGTGATTTTGACTGTGATGGCGCCACCAGCACCGCGTTGGCGATTCGTGCTTTGCGTTCGATGGGCGCTCAGCAGCTTGATTATCTGGTGCCTAATCGTTTTGAATACGGTTACGGCCTGACACCTGAAATTGTTGATGTCGCAAAAACACAGTCGCCCGATGTGATTGTCACTGTAGATAACGGTATTGCCAGTCTGACCGGTGTGCAGCGTGCAAAAGAAGCTGGAATTAAGGTGGTGATTACCGACCACCACTTGGCGGGCGATGAGCTGCCTGATGCAGAAGCAATTGTGAACCCCAATCAACCCGGTTGTGAGTTTGGTAGTAAAAACGCCGCCGGTGTGGGTGTTATTTTTTATGTGATGCTGGCTTTGCGTTCAGCGCTACGTGAAAACGGCTGGTTTGAAAATCAAAAAATTCCCGTTCCTAATTTAGCTGAGCTGCTTGATTTGGTGGCGCTGGGTACCGTCGCCGATGTTGTGCCGTTGGATCACAATAATCGTATTCTAGTGGAGCAGGGCTTGCGCCGTATGCGCGCCGGTAAATGCTGTGAAGGTATTCTTGCTCTGCTCAGAGTGGCGGGGCGAGAGCCTGAATATATTGTCTCCAGTGACCTGGGTTTTGCTGCTGGGCCGCGCCTCAACGCAGCGGGACGACTGGACGATATGTCATTCGGCATCGAATGCTTGCTGACGAATGATTCCAGTACGGCAATGGACATGGCGCGTGAGTTGGATGACCTGAATCGGCATCGTAAAGACATTGAGGCTGACATGAAGACGCAGGCCATGGCGAATCTCAATGCCATGGATTTAACGGCTGAAGCTGCCGATGTTGGCCTGTGTTTATATAATCCTGATTGGCATCAGGGTGTGATTGGTATTCTCGCCTCGCGTGTCAAAGAACAGTTTCATCGCCCGGTGATTGCCTTTGCAGATGCCAATGATGACGTCTCGAATGAAGAGCTCAAAGGCTCGGCGCGCTCCATTCCTGGTTTTCATATTCGTGATGCGCTGGACGTTGTCGCTAAACGCCACCCTGAGCTGTTACAGAAATTTGGCGGCCATGCTATGGCGGCTGGCTTATCGCTTCAGAAGAAAGACTTGCCTGCTTTTTCAGCGGCTTTTAATACGGTGGCGACTCAGCAATTAAGTTCTGATGCCTTGCAGGCTCAATTACAAACCGATGGTGCGCTGGCGGGTAGTGAATGCAGCATGGAGCTGGCTTATTCGCTCAATCAAGCCGGTCCTTGGGGGCAGGGGTTTTTACAACCTGTGTTTGAAGGAGTGTTCATTATCACTCAGCAGCGATTGGTCGGTGAAAAACATTTGAAGTTACAGTTGGTTGATGAAGACAGTGGGCAAAGCCTTGATGCTATTGCCTTCTTTATCGACTTGGAGGTTTGGCCTAATGAGGCTAAGCGCGTGCGCTTGGTTTATAAACTCGACATCAACCGTTTTCGTGGCAATGAGTCTTTACAGTTAATGGTCGAGTACCTACAGCCTTTGTGGCAATAATTGCTGCTTCACCTGACGGTTATAGGTAAGTAACCTGGGCCGGCAACTGTTTCCGTAATTCATTGGCGGATATCGGGCGGCTGAACAGGTATCCCTGAAAGCGTTCACATCCCAAGTTTTGCAGACAGATTTTTTGAGCCTCTGTTTCTATGCCTTCGGCGATGCAGGAAAGCTGTAAGCTTTTCGAAAGGTCAATAATTGTTTTCACCACGCCTAATTTCTTGCTGTCATTTTCGATCCCCTGAATGAAAGACTGGTCGATCTTTAGAGTGTCCAGTGGCAAATCAAGCAGGTACGTCAGTGAAGAGAAGCCGGTGCCAAAATCATCAATGGCAATACGAACGCCTTTTTCCCTTAATTCATTGAGCAGTTTTTTTGTTGGCTCCATGTTGTGTAGAAATACGTTTTCAGTAATCTCTAATTCAAGTGCAGAGAAGGGGAGGCCGTGGCTCTGTAGCGCCGTGGTTATGGTTTTGACAAACTCCTGCGAATGCAGAAAAACTTTTGCCGAAATATTGACGGCAACAAATAGCTCCGGCTGGTGCTGACGTAACTGTTTTAAGGTTGCCAGGCTCTGCTCCAGAACCCAATAGGTGATCTCTTCGATAGTCAGGCTTTCTTCAGCAACGGGAATGAACTCCGCAGGGCTGATGAGTCCCATTTTTGGGTGTGTCCAGCGTAGCAGTGCTTCAACGCCCTGCACCCTGTTGTTATTGATCAGAGGTTGGTACAGCAGATGCAGTTCATTGTTGCTAATGGCATGGTGCAACGCATTATCAATATGTTGTTGTTGATTGATTTTTTCAGAGAGCGTTTGGGTGAAAAACTGATAATTGTTTCGACCCTGAGCCTTAGCGTGATACATCGCAATATCTGCAAATTTTATTAAATCAGTTGCCTTACTGCTGTGATAGGGATACAGGCTAATACCTATGCTGGCGCCGATAAACAGTTTATGCCCTTTGATCATAAAGGGGGATTGTAAGGCGTCGATAACGCTAAGAGCAATTTTCGAGGCGGTACTCTTATTGACGATATCGGGCAGAATGATTATAAATTCATCGCCACCCAGACGAGCCATCAAGTCGATATCAGGAATAACGCTTGCGATACGTTGTGTTACGCTGCACAGCAGGCTGTCGCCGATATCATGTCCCAGGCTGTCATTGGTGCTCTTGAAATTATCAAGGTCGATAAAGAGCAGAGCAAGTGGGGCGCCATCACTATTGAGCAATAATTCGTTTAATGTTTTGTGAAAATGAGCTCGATTTGGCAAGCCTGTAAGAGAGTCATGGTAGGCCTGATGTTGAAGTTTCTTTTCAACATGGAGGCGTTCCAGCGCGGCCCCCATAATGCTGCCCATCGTGGCAAAGAGATCCTTGAGTTTTTCGCCGTCTTTAATTTCCTGATCAGTTGCTGTGCAAACAATTCCGACAACCCGTTGTTGGATGTATATGGGGATATTCCAGCCGCTTACTAAGCCCGATTCTGATAACAGTTTATGTTCAAGGTATTCTTGATTCTTAAAATCAGCAAAAAAACGAGGTTCACCTTCTTGCATGACTATGTTGAGAATAGAGTTTTTCTGAATGGGGAAAATTTCGAAGGGTAATGACTGTGTTGATTCGCAAATATACTCAACTTTAAATGCTGATTTATCTTTGGTGGGAGCAATAAAGCAGGTTCGTTTGGCCGGAATTAGACTTTCAATTGAACGTAGAATGACTTTAAAAATCTCATGTTCATTGGCTGCGGTAGATAAATTGGCAGCGCAGTTGTTTAGTATTTCCAACTGCTGAGAATAATGCCGGTATCCCAACATTGATACGCGTGTTTTCTCCAGTAGTTGCTGTCGCTCCAGGTAGGTTGAGAGCAAGGTGACAACCAATGACATTGACGTCAGGGTATTTTGGTCATAGAGATTTGCATGTTTACTGGCAATGTTGACTGAGCCAATGGCTTCGCCAGCAATAATAAGCGGCGAGTTGATGATGCTCCTGATACCCTGTTGAAATAATAATTGGCCGTCGATTAATGGACTATCTGCGTCGAGAATATTAAGTTGGGGCGTTTTTGCCTTTATTGCAGTACCAGCGTGTGTGTTATTAGCCGGGAGTGTTTTACCAATGGGCATCGCTCCTTCGGAGCCATGTAACGAAAATACCTCCAGTGCGGTACGTTCCGGATTTAGTAACGTGACGCTGCAGCGGTCGGCGGGTAGTAGCTCAGGTAAATGCTGGGCGAGGCTGGCATAGATTTCTTTGACAGAGGCAGCCTGGTTGATCGCAATAATAAAGTTGCTGAGGGCAACTGATGACTCAGGGCTCTCAAAAAAAGGGCTGCATTGTTGGAAAGCATAGATAACTCGTTTGCAGTCAGAGCTGCATTGGTTGTTGAAATCCATGCGAATAGCTAATTTGAGGTGATTATCTCAATTAGAAGTAGGTCCGTCTCCTTATTGTGTATTTGAAATAAGTTTAGAGCAGTTAGCTGAGGTTGCCAGTTTTTAGCTCTAATTGCTTTGCTGTTGATAATAGAGTGGGAAGCACTTGCGGCTCATGTTAATTGAACTGTTCTCGCCAATAAATAATACGATCATTGCCGCGATATTGACCGAACAGGGCGCGGCCTGAAGGGTCGGCGTCGCTGAGGCCACCACTAAAATTAAATTCCAGCCAGTCGGGTACATTCAAACTGACATCAAGTGGCCCAGCCTTATTGGGCGCGCTCAAAATTAAATTGCGGGTATAGGAGCCTGTCAGAGGGTAGGTTTTTGACGTCAGAGCTATGGTTAATGAGTCATCAGTGTCCGGGTCGCTAATAATAAAATTGCTGGCAGTAAAGAGGTTAACGGAACACAGATCGTTAATGTTGCTCGTAAACGCTGTCCCGGTCCAGTATTCGCTGTGCACCGTCATGGCTAGATTTAACACCTCGGGTCCAAAGGCGTTATCAATAACTAAGCGGCCATAACGCTGAACTCCCGATGCGCTGTTGGATTGTATGTGGTCATTTGTGCTGAGGCTGTCGTTGTCGGTATCCAGATTAAAAGCGCTGCTGAGTACTGTGGCGCCATCGGCATCACTGGGTAAAACGCCAATGCTTAGGGCAAAGGGACCGTCTGCGGTCGTCAATGTGCTTGTGCCGAGGCGGCTGAGTTTTAGGGTTGAGCTGGCCGAGCCCACGCCGTTAGTCCAGGTTACGCTGTTGGTTGGATTACTCAGGCGTGAGCTGAGCGGTATCGGGCTGCCTGAATTGCTGTTATCGATGCCAGCAAAGGTGAAGGTGCCCAAGGTGTTGCTGAGCCGTGCAAAGCTGTCTTTGTAATTTAGTGTGGTGGTGTTCACAGTGTTTTTTGCCGTTATGGTATAGCCGTTGACAAAATCCTGCCCCAGATATGTAAAGCCTCCGCTGATACAGGCCTCAGTGATTGGGCCAGGGGTGGCATTAAAATGATCGGGGTAAAAACGACCTATGTTGACGCTCGTTGAGGCGGCAATAGTTTGACCTAAATAAGTGGGTGGAGTGGCGGTAATGGTAAAGACGCCGACTTCGGACATGGATTGATTGTTGAGGGTGTTAACTCCGTTGTTGGCCGCAGCCATATTGAAACTGGTTACGCCCAAGTTTGCATTGTTACCGGGTGACGGTGCAATAAGGTTGGAAGTGAGGGTTATATTGTCGAGCTGGAAGTTGGGGGTGGTGGCGTTACCGCTGCATAGTGCGGAGTTGCTTTCTAGACTGCCGTCCCAGGCTACGCCCTTAATGCGCAAGTTAAAGGCTTCATCAGTTTTTTTGAAGGCGTTGCAGGCAAGGATGGTTGGGTCTGCGGATGCACACACCGAATTAGTTTCTGTTGCCTCAATACACAGGCCAACGGGTTTAACGACAAAACTATTGCTGTTGCCGGTAACCGGTCCGGCGTTGGGGATATTGTAGCGAGCGTATAAACGCAATTCGCCAGCATCGGGGTAATTGAGCGTGAAGGTGGCTGTGCTATCTGCGGTGCCACCAAAATTCAGCGTGACGGACTCATAGTTGTTGATTGAACCACTGCTGTTGGCTCCGATATTGGTGCCGTTAATGGTCGCACGTATGCCTGTACTGCAGGTGCCGGGGTCTCGGCATTCGTACGCCAGCTCAATGTCATGACTATTAACCAAAGCGGCTTCGCAGGTGCCTGAGTTGCTGGTTCGAATCGCCTGTAATTCCAAGGTTTGGGCGTCGGGAGATAGGTCGGAGTTCTTTCCAGAAGTTTGAGTGCCTATGGAGCTGGCTACGCTGTTAGCTAAGAAGCGTAGGCCATTTGCACTGAAATTTAAGTCTTGATCTTCAGTGGCTAACGCGGTGCCGCTGGTTTCGGAAATGCTGCCATCGGTGGCATTGATGTTAAGTGTCTCAATGGACGTGTTTGCTAAGCCTAGTTGTACACTGCCATTGTCCTCTGCGACAAAACTATAGCTGGCTGCGCCGTCGTTTGCGGTGCCGTTATTCAAGGTACCGTTGCCGAGAATGATTGACCAATCTCCGTGATTCGTAGAAGTGGAAAGTGTAACCGAGCTGAGGTAGCTGGTGTAGGCAGAGTGGTCGGCAGAGTGGGCGGTCAGGGTGACCGTCTCGGGTGCGCAGGTTACTGCGCTACCACTATGGCTCAAGCTAAGATGGTCCGAGCCACTTACCGCACCACTACAAAAACCTCCAAAGTCGCTGTTGTTAACGGAGGATGAGTCATAGGTGACTTGGGAGTCTTTCTTTAAAGTGACGTTTTTGCCGCTTACCGCGCCGGTGATTTGGCTGTCTTCCCCAATCTCTAGGGTTTGCTTGGCATAAATGAGGGCTTTAACAGTAGCGTTTTCTTTAATAATAATATCTTGGTTGGCTAAGAGTAATAACTGGCTGGGCATGCCTGTTGTATTGATGGAGCTGCCTTCCCCGATCTCTAATTTTTGCTTCACTAATAGGCGAACGACGCCGCTGCTGACAATGATTGTGACGTTTTCCTTGATGATAAGGTCATTTTTGAATGTGTAGTCGCCGGGATTAAGAGTGACTGTGGCGCCTACCTCTATGGTCAGCGTGTTGTAGCTTGTTGGAGAAATTATTGTTTCGGTGCCACTGATTTCGTCGCTGCTGCCATTTGGGAAAGAGCTATAGGCGCTGGTTGGTGCGCTTGAGCCTGATTTTACGCAGGAGACCGAAACACAGCTTTTAGATGAGCTATCATCCAGATTCTTTGTAAAGACGGTGGTCGAAGGGTTGTTTACCAGTTTTGAGCCCTCTTCAAACTTTAAGAGACCACTATTGTTGTTGGTTTGAGCTCCGCCGGGCCATAGCTCCGTACAGTCGACAGCCCATGCGTTAACGCAAAGCATAGAGATGATTGCTAATTGAATGTGGAGCAGCTTTTTGATCATTGGTTTTCTGTTAGCCAGGGTTTAATGCACTTTATTGAAGTTCGCAGATAACTAACACGGACTTTCTGTGAAAGACAGAAATTGAGTTGTTGGTTATTATTAAAGTGTTGTTTTGTGAAGGTTGATGGATTTGGCTTGCAGTTAATAATGATAGCCTATTTGATGGAGTTAGTTGTTTTATCTATTGGTTATGCCTCTGGGCTTCTTGAGTAGTGCCAATCGGGCTGACTGTGTAATGATCAGTAAACTACCGGTAAAAGTGTGGCAGAATATTCAATCTGTAGGCCCAATCGGGTAGAATGCCTGCCTTTAAAGTAAACGCTAACTAATTGATAGAGAATCTCACTCAGCCATGATGGAAACCAACGTAATTACTCAGTCCCTCAAGGATCTTCAGGCGCGTACCAACGTGCTTAGGGGGTACCTTTGACTACGCTGAGAAACAGGATCGTTTGGAAGAAGTTGAGCGCGAGTTAGAAGATCCGACAGTTTGGGATGATCCCGACCGTGCACAAGCCTTAGGTAAAGAGCGTTCTCAGCTGGAAGACATTGTTGCCACTATCGATAACTTGGATAGCGGTATCAGTGATGGCCACGAGCTGCTGGCAATGGCTATCGAAGAAAATGATGAAGAGACCGTCGAGGAAGTAACGGCTGAAATTAAACAGCTGGATGCGCTGCTGGCGAAGCTTGAATTCCGTCGTATGTTCTCCGGTGAGATGGATGCTAACAGCGCCTTTCTTGATATTCAGTCGGGTTCAGGAGGCACCGAAGCGCAGGATTGGGCGGAGATGATTCTGCGCATGTATCTGCGCTGGGGTGAGCAAAAGGGTTTTAAGGTTGAATTGCTAGAAGTCTCCGCCGGTGAAGTGGCGGGCATCAAGGGCGCGACCATTAAGTTTGAGGGCGAATACGCCTTTGGCTGGTTGCGTACTGAAACGGGTGTGCATCGCCTGGTACGTAAATCACCCTTTGATTCAGGCAGTCGTCGTCATACCTCTTTTGCGGCGGTGTTTGTATCGCCGGAAATTGACGATAACGTTGAAATCGAGATTAATCCATCGGATCTGCGTATTGATACTTACCGTGCCAGTGGTGCGGGTGGACAGCACGTCAATAAAACCGATTCGGCGGTTCGTATTACCCACGAGCCAACGAATACCGTTGTGCAATGTCAGAATCAGCGCTCCCAGCATCAGAATAGGGATGCTGCCATGAAGCAGCTGCGCGCCAAACTCTACGAGCAGGAAATGCAAAAGCGCAGTGATGAGGCGCAGACGCAGGAGGACAATAAATCCGATATCGGTTGGGGCAGCCAGATTCGCTCCTACGTGCTGGATTCCTCGCGCATCAAGGATTTGCGCACCAATATCGAAACATCTAATACTCAGGCCGTGCTTGATGGCGGTCTGGATATGTTTATTGAAGCCTCGCTCAAAGCAGGCCTGTAGTCGGTGCGAAAGAGTACCTGTGAAAAATCAGAATTTAAATTATTTAATCTTACATAACGCGTGAAGAATCCATGAGCAACGAAGAACAAAAGCCACAAGATGAAAACAAACTGATCGCCGAGCGTCGCGCGAAATTAACGACGTTACGTGAAGAAGCCAGCACCAATGGCGGCAGCGCTTTTCCAAACAGTTTCCGCCGTGACAGCTATGCTGGCGATTTGCAGGAAGCCCATGGCGACAGCGAAAAAGACGCCTTAGCTGAGCAGGCGAATGTGGTGGCCGTTGCTGGTCGACTGATTCGTAACCGTGGCGCCTTCATGGAAATTCAAGACATGAGCGGGCGTATTCAGTTGTACGTGAATAAAGCTGCACGTCCGTTCGCGAAAAGCCTAGATTTGGGCGACATCGTGGGTGTGAAGGGCGAGCTGCACAAGTCGGGTAAAGGCGATCTGTATGTTGATATGGGTGAATATGAGCTGCTAACTAAAGCACTGCGTCCATTGCCGGATAAACACCATGGTCTGGCTGATCAAGAATTACGTTACCGTCAGCGTTATGTCGATCTGATCGTTAACGATGAGTCACGTAATACCTTTATCGCGCGTTCAAAAATTGTTGAGTCGATCCGCCATTATTTAGCTTCCAAGCGTTTCTTGGAAGTTGAAACTCCGATGATGCAGGTGATTCCTGGTGGTGCGGCGGCTAAGCCGTTCACGACTTACCACAATGCGTTGGATATGGAGCTGTACCTGCGTATCGCGCCGGAATTGTATCTGAAACGTCTGGTGGTAGGTGGTTTTGAGCGGGTGTTCGAGATCAACCGTAACTTCCGTAACGAAGGTCTGTCGACACGTCATAATCCAGAATTTACTATGTTGGAATTCTATCAGGCTTACGCTGATTACAACGACCTAATGAATTTGACCGAAGACATGCTGCGTCACGTTGCTCAGGATGTATTGGGCACGACGACTCTGCAATATCAAGGTTCTGAATACGACCTGTCGAAACCGTTTTTACGTATGTCTGTTGTTGATTCTATTTTGCATTACAATCCAGCATTGACGGCTGATGCGCTCAATGAGTTGACTTCTGCCCGTGAAATTGCGGAAGGTCTTGAAATTCCGCTGAAAGATAGCTGGGGTCTGGGTAAGGTGCAGATCGAAATCTTCGA
>Ga0105356_10003791_pt1 | contig 14772 bp, 7 predicted proteins | sample GOMGulsemesocosm_3_FD_83502 | JGI IMG/M metagenome (GOLD analysis project Ga0105356, IMG submission 83502) | Methane-oxidizing microbial communities from mesocosms in the Gulf of Mexico - GOM9D Gulf of Mexico | ecosystem: Environmental > Aquatic > Marine > Cold seeps | place: Gulf of Mexico...
ACGCAGGCAATATTGTAAGTTGAACTAATCCCGCTTTTTAACGGGGTCTATTGATAAATTGAACTCAATATTGAAAAGTCTGAAAGACGCAGACAATATTGTAAGTTGAACTAATCCCGCTTTTTAGCGGGATCTTATAATGAAATAAAAACTTTATTTTAGAAACCTTTAGTTTTTAAATATTTAGTGGAATGATTCCCATAGAAAAGGGGAGTCTTATAATGAATTGAAACATGAAATATAGCAGATTATCTAAAGAGCAATTTGAAGAGTTACACCAGGAGTTTATCAACTTTTTGGCCACTCAATCTATTACAGCCAAAGAATGGGCAGAAATAAAAGAAAATAAGCCAAAAGTTGCTGAACAAGAGCTAGATGTATTTAGTGATTTGGTTTGGGAAGGTGTGCTTTCAAAAGCTAAATATTTAGAAAATATCTCGCCACAGCATATGTATTTATTTCACTTAGCAGAAAATCAATTAGAATTGATTGGCCTAAAATTGCAGAATAAAGCTGTTGATTTAACAACGCGAGAAGGCTTTTCCTGGTTGAGAGAAAACCTTATGAGTGATGAAGTTGAATTGTTTAATGCCAATAAAGACTACTCTGAAGATAGCCAACTAAATAAATTTGAGTTGATCCAGCAAGGATCTATGATTACTAAAGGTGATCTTTTTAAGTATTTTGAAAAACTTATAGGATAGCTAAATAAAAAAGTAAGATATTTGTTTCTTAAGATGATATAATGGCACAAAAACCAAGCATACCAAAAGGCACTAGAGATTTTTCACCTCAACAGGTTGCGAAACGCAACTATATTTTCACAACTATAAAACGTAGTTTTGAACGCTTTGGCTTCCAACCTATAGAGACTCCAAGTTTTGAGAATTCTGATACCCTCATGGGGAAGTATGGAGAAGAAGGAGACCGTTTGATTTTTAAGATTCTAAACTCTGGAGATTATTTACGAAAAGTAGATGATACATTATATGCAGCAAAGGATTCAAATAAGATTACGGCGAAGATCTCTGAAAAGGCTTTGCGCTATGATTTAACGGTGCCCTTTGCCAGATATGTAGTACAACACCAAAACGAGATAGAATTCCCGTTTAAACGCTACCAAATTCAACCCGTATGGAGGGCCGACCGACCACAAAAAGGACGGTTTAGAGAATTTTTTCAATGTGATGCAGATGTTGTAGGTTCTAAATCCTTATGGCAAGAAGTAGAGTTTGTACAATTGTATGATGATGTTTTTGATAGCTTAGGTCTGGAAGGCGTTAGTATTAAAATTAATAACCGAAAAATCCTCTCAGGGATAGCCGAAGTGATTGGTGCCCAGGATAAGCTTATCGATTTTACAGTGGCCTTAGATAAGCTCGATAAAATTGGCGAAGATAAGGTTAAGGAAGAAATGCTTAACAAAGGGATTCCTCAGGAAGGTATTGATAAATTACAGCCCTTGTTTAGTATAACAGGTAGTTTTGAGGCACAAATAAAAAGTTTAAAATCTATTTTAAGCACTTCAGAAGAAGGCCTTAAAGGCATTGAGGAATTAGAATTTATTGATAAAGCCATTTCGAGTTTAAAATTAAAAACGGCAACTTTAGAACTGGATGTGACCTTAGCCAGAGGGCTAAATTACTATACAGGAGCTATTTTTGAAGTGTCTGCTCCAGAAGGTGTGAAAATGGGATCCATTGGTGGTGGTGGTCGTTATGATGATCTTACCGGAATATTTGGTCTAAAAAATGTCAGTGGTGTAGGGATTAGTTTTGGACTAGATAGAATATATCTGGTACTTGAAGAACTTGATCTGTTTCCTGAAACCGTTTCGAATGTAGTGGATGTTTTATTCATCAACTTCGGAGAAAAGGAAGCGCTTTATAGTTTAAATGCAATTAAGGCATTAAGGCAAAAAGGGATCAATGCCGAGTTATATCCCGATGCTGCTAAAATGAAAAAGCAGATGAATTATGCCAATAAACGACAAATCTCAAAGGTGGTCCTGGTTGGTGATGAAGAACTTGATAATAATAAATATACCCTAAAGGATATGAGTTCAGGCGAACAGCAAAAGCTCTCGCTGGATGATCTTATAATCGCAATACAATAAAAAAAAGCTCCAATACTATTGGAGCTTTTTTTTTTAGTTTTTGAGCCTGAGAGAAAAATTTATAACAGGATGATTCATATTTTTTATATATGTTTGTTACAACTATATGAAACAGCCTGTATAGTTATAAGGTAATACCGCTAACTATGAACACATCTCAAGACTCCAAGCCACCTTTTCATATGATCCTGCTGCTTATTCTTGCAGGAGAATCGATTTTTATTTTACCCTTTGTATTGGCACGGATCTTTAGGCCTACGGTATTAGATGTCTTTCAACTAACTAATTTACAATTAGGAACTTGTGGTTCTATTTATGGTATTGTTGCCTTTGTGTCTTACCTTTGGGGAGGGACTTTAGCCGATAAGTTTAAACCTAGAAAATTAATCGCTTTGGCTCTATTTCTAACAGCCTTAGGTGGGCTTGTTATGGCCACTTATCCTTCCTATAACATGATGAAAATTCTGTTTGGCTACTGGGGTTTTACCACTATCTTTTTATTTTGGGGCGCCATGATCAAAGCCACTAGGGTTTGGGGAGGTACGAGTAAACAAGGACGAGCTTTTGGATTCCTAGAAGGCGGAAGGGGGCTGGTAGCCGCAGGAATGGGCTCGATTGGAGTCTTTATTTTTTCGCTGTTTATCACCGTTGATCTCAATGCTATCACCTTGGTCGAACAACAGGAAGCCTTTCGCTATGTGATATTATTTACCTCGCTAATGGTGACTGTAGTCGCCCTGTTAGTATTGTTTTTTATGAGGACCAAACAATCTTCAGATGCTCCTAAGGAAGTTAAGGTTCAGAAAACGACGCTTGCTAATTATCGCGAAGTGATTAAAATTCCATCAGTATGGTTGCTGATGGTGATTATATTATGTGCCTATGTGGGCTATAAGCTCACCGATATTTATTCACTTTATGCTAATCAAGTCATGCTCTATGATGAAATTAAATCGGCACAAGTAGGGACCTTTCTATTGTATATTCGCCCCGTTGTTTGTGTTTCTATCGGATTGTTAGCCGATCGCACTCGGACCTCCCTATGGATGATTATAGGTTTTTTAATCATGATGCTCGGTGCTGTGTTTTTCGCTACAGGAATCATCGATGCCCAAATGCATAGCCTCTTTTTCTTATCCCTTATTGTGACGGCTACAGGTGTATACGCAATTCGTACCTTATATTTTGCATCGATGCAGGAAGGTCATATTCCCTTGGCTGTTACCGGTACAGCAGTCGGTGTGATTTCTATAGTTGGTTTTACGCCCGATATTTTTGTGGGCCCCATAATGGGATACTTGCTGGATAATTCACCGGGTGAAACTGGACACCAACATGTGTTTATTATGTTGTCGATATTTGCAGCTATAGGGCTTATCGCTTCCTTGGTTTTTTACAGAATCAACGCCAAAAAATCAGTTTAATTTAAATCGTCTGTGCTTTAGCTGAGTAAGACACGTCTTAAAATCATTTGCACATTGATATTGTCGTTTTGTGGAATCAGAAAAGGTTCTAGTGCTTCCGAATTAGTGATCTGTTCAGAACGGTCAATAAATCCATATCCCAGATAACTGCCATTTTTGATCAGCACGAAAGCTTCTTCGTCCCAATGCCTTCCTTTTTCCTTTATAATGATATCTTTAGAACTATTTTTAATATGGGTCATTGCTTTATTAACGCGGCTATTATAATCATCAATATCTTCTCGATCGGTACAGATGCCATGACAGGTTTTAATTTTATAATGAGAACAGGCTGCTACCCCTTCCTGTAAATGACAATATTTAGGACATAACTCAAAGTCCATACAGATCTTCTCTAAATAGGTTCGACAATCGGTAATACTATATAAGGTTAATAAAGGGTTGGGAGTCGATTTTAGGTTGTTATAGGCCAAATGAATACAGCCTTTTCTATCGGTATAACTAAATATGGCATAAGTTCTAGGGGCCCGTTTGGCGATTTTATTAAACTCTGGGTAATATTGTTTGATGGCGGCATCTTCCATGAGTAAAGCCACCAGTTCACTACCCGATAATTCGAAGTCAATATCGCTGGTCTCTCGACATAGATTTAATTCTTTATCGGATTTGGTGTAAAAATGACTGAGAACACGTTTTTTGATGTCTTTGGCCTTTCCGACATAAATAATTTTTCCTTTTTTATTTTTAAAATAATAGACTCCCGCACTATTTGGTAAAGCTTCAAAAACATGACTTGGCAAATGTGCAGGTAATGTCGCTTCTTTTGAGGTTTTTTTTAGAAAGGATTCAAAGACTTGATTGGCTTCAGGTCGTGCTAACAACATTTCAAATAAAATCACAGTTGCCTCAGCATCTCCACGAGCGCGATGCCGGTCAACGACCGTAATATCTAAGGTATTGCAGAGCTTTCCTAAACTATAAGATTTAAAACCTGGAAATAATTTACGGGATAGGCGTATGGTACATAACTTAGGTCGCGAAAAACTAATGTCTATATCTTTAAATTCATTGCGAATAATATTATAATCGAAATTCACATTATGAGCGACAAAAATACTGTCCTTGGTAATTTCTAAAATGGACTCAGCGACTTCATGGAATCGTGGAGCATCGGCAACCATCCCATTATCGATGCCTGTTAAGGCCACTATATATGAAGGGATTTGAGTTTCAGGATTTACAAGACTCGTAAATTCATCAATGACCTGTGTTCCATCATATTTAAAAATGGAGATTTCAGTAATTTTATTGGCTCCGGTAGTTTCAATATCGATGATGGTATATGTCATAGTATCCCCTGTAAATTTACACTGCAATATACCTTAATGCATCCACTTTTGATGGGCGCTCAGAATTATTATTTGTAAATATCAAGGGCTTAATACATTTGAAAACCTAATTATAATTAGGGCAACCAAAACATTTAATATCCAAATTAAATTGATAGGTTAAAGAGATTTCGTAAATCCCTCCTGTTCTTCCAATATTTGAGGTGTTGAGATCATAAGAGAGTCCGGCCCGTAAGCCTTCAAATTGAACTCCAGTAAAGATATTTACAGAAGTTAATAAATGACTATTAGTACTGTTTTTAGCTGGATTTGTAACCGCTGTGGCACCGATAAATAAGTTTCTAAACATTAAAGAAGTGACCAAATCTAATCGGTTATACTCACCTTGTTGCATATAGTTGGCGGAGACTAACATTTTAGTTTCATAGGGAAATAATTGTACATCTATATAATCGGCTAATAAAAATTCATGTCCGGCATTGATAGAATAAAAAGTGTCTAGAGGGACATTGCCATTGGCAGCAAATGAGATATTCGGATTGTTTAAATGTTTGGCCGAAATCCCTAACCAGGTATTTGCATTGTGAAATAGTAATCCCGCTGTAAAATCTATGAAATGTACTTTGTCATTCAATAATAAAGGATCTACAGAATTGGGGTTAATACTGCCGGCACCAATATTTATTTGATCTCCGAGGAGGAGGTTTTGAAAAGCAAAAGATTTTAGGCCATATCCGACTTCAAGCCCAGGCCTAAAGGACCAATCATTACTGAGTTGAACCTTATAGGCATAATTAAAATTAATTTGAGAGAAATTATAGCTGGTGCTATTTTCATGTTGGTTGAGAATACTGACGCCTAATCCACTATTCATGCTTTCATTCCAGGTATTAAAAAACCCATATTGTGTATCGATCCTTAGTGCTAAACTTGGCCATTGGGTACGATGAATTGCCCCCGCATAAGTGGTTTCCATAAACCCTGTGAATCCAGGATTTAGGGTCTCAGGAATTAAGAAATACTGCGTGAATATTGGATCCTGTGCATGTAACTTTGAAAAAGAACAGAGGGTTATTATAAATATGATTAGTTTGAATTTCATTTAAAATTATTTTATAGAAACAAAGGCTCCGTCTTCTTTAATTAAATAGTCATAAAAGGTTTTTGCCGAAAACTTGAAATAATAATTCCCGTTTTCTACCTCTTCACCATTGATTTTACCATCCCAGCCTCTTAGCTCATCTCCTGTTTCTGAGTATAATAAATTCCCCCAGGTATCGTAAATATCAAGTTGCATCTCACTTAAGCCCATAAATTTTGGAACGAAATAATCGTTTAAACCATCGGCATTAGGCGTAAAGGCATTTGGCATTACTAGCTGATATCCCTTTTCAATATTTAAGGTAATTACATGTGTGTAAATACAGCCAAAGGGATAAGTGACCATTTGTGTCACCACATAAGGGCCTTCTGTAGCATAAGTGTGTAATGGGTTTTCTTCATCGGAAAAATTACCGTCACCAAAATCCCAACGGATGCGCTCATAATCACCTGTTGCAGCATTCGTGAACTGGATAGGATCGAGGATTGAATAAACACCATAGCTACTGTATGCAATAGAATTTGTACTAAAGTTAGCCTCACCTAATACAGGAGTTTCAACGTTGTATGAAAAACTAGTGGTACAACCATAGCTATCGATGACTTCAACTATAACTAATCCATTTTGATCGGTTTCCATAATTTCATTATTAGTCCCGCTCACCGCACCGCTTAACCAATTGAATTGATAAGGAGGAACACCTCCAGTTGCCTGAGCAATAAAGGATTGTTTGATTGCTTTAGTCTCACAATTAAATTCGGTTTCAGTGTCAACATTAATCAGAAGAGGATCGAATCTAAGTACTTGCCAATCGCCTTGGGTTTCGCAGCCATTAGCATCTGTAATAGTGACATAATAATGTCCTGGAGGGATATCAGTGAGGTCTTCAGTTTGAGTATTGTTGGACCAAGAGAAAGTATAGGGAGTGTTGCCTCCTGTGATTGAAAGCTCAATAGCGCCACTATTTACAATATCACAGTCGAGTGCATCAACAACCGTAGCAATAATTTCTAAGGGTCTGATATCAAAAATTTCAAAGGATTGGGTGATCGTACACGGCGTTCCATCTATAATTGTTACCGAATAGGTTCCTGGTCCTAAATTATTTCGTTCTACACCGGCACTAGGATCGTCATCCCATTCAAGACTGAGCGGGTCGATACCTCCAACGAGGTTTAAAGCAATACTGGCATCATTTTCACCATAACAGGAAATTTGAGTTACTAAAGGATCGATATAGAAATCTGGTGCGGCTTCAATAATAATAGGAAAATCTTTGACACAGTCTTGGGCGTCTGTTATGCTGATGATATAAGTACCCGATGAGAGGTTTTGTTGTAGCATTCCCGCTCCAAAATTACTCCAGGCCACCGTATATGGGCTAATCCCTCCGGATATATTGTCGATAGATATAGAGCCATTATTTGCCCCGTAACATTTGATCTCTTCAACCGTATAGCTTATACTGATGTCATCATTTTGTAATAAGTTAACTTCAAGAGATTTTGTACAGTTTGTTTGATCGCTTACTGTTAAAATATAAACACCTGCAAAGAGTGAGCTCAAATTTTGTGAGCTACTAGTAAATCCGTTAGGTCCAGTCCAAGCATAGCTATAATTTGGTACTCCTCCTGTTACAGCGATAGTTATTGTTCCCGAATCTTCACCATAACAAAGAATGTCGGTTTGATCGCTTAAGCTGAGCACTAAAACTTCTGGTTCATCGATATTGAAAATATTGGAAACATAGCTGCAATTGTTGGCGTCAATTACGGTGAGTTCATAATTACCGGGTTCGAGCATGTCTATATCTTCAGTAGTTGCCACAGGAACTCCATTATTTGTCCAAGAATAGGTATATGGAAGTGTTCCTCCCGAAATTGTTACTGAAACTTCACCATCATTTTCACCAAAGCAAGTGATGTGATTATATACATCTGTACTTTGAATGTCTAAGGCCTCAGGTTGGGTAATGGTATAGGTCTCAGTATACGGGCAGCCACCAGCATCGGCGATGTCTACAGTGTAATCACCTGGGACTAGAGCGTTAATATTTTGAGCTGTAGAATTAAAACCATTTGGGCCGGTCCAGAGAATTTGGTAAGGGTCTCCCGTACTAAAAGGGATTCCTCCACTGATATTAATTTCAAGAGAGCCATTATTTGCTTCAAAACAAAGACTGTTATTCTGATTAACAGTTGCGCTTATAGCTGGGTTGACAGTTACCAAAACCTCAAAACTATTTCCTTCACAACTCCCGGAAATAGGAGTAACGGTATAGCTTACCACGGCAGGATTAGTGGTGGTATTTATTAAGGATTGGGAAATACTGCCTATAGGAGTTAATTGTTCTACCGCCCCAATAATACTTCCGGTAGGAACAATAGATGGAGCAGTCCAGCTGTATAGAGTTCCATTCGGAACACTATCGCCATTACCTGAATCTGGTAGGTATTCAAAATAATTATCGCTACAGATCAGCGGTGCTGTAGGACTGATATTTGGTGTTTCATTAATGGTGATTTCTGCCGAAGTTGAGATGATTTCTGTACAACCGCCTGAACTGAAATTTACAATACAATAATAAAATAAAGTACCAATTGAAGCTGCGGATGGGCTATAAATAGCCGATGTTGCGCCATTAATAAGCGTTCCTGTAGCATTGTTATCCACGATATTTTGATACCATTGATAGCTGGCGACACCGGTTCCATTAGTATAATTTAGCTCGAGGTCTAAAGGTGAATCTCCAAAACATAAGGTTTCAGATATTGGTTGTAGCACAAATGTTGGCGATGGAGTAATGCTTACCGATGCCGTATTACTGCTAGTGATACAGCCAGACACATCACGGGTAATAATACAGTAATAGTATAGGGTTCCAATAGTAGTTGTCGGTGGTGTAAATGTATTAGATGTTGCAGTGCTTATGAGTGTTCCTCCGGAAGTCGAATCTGCGGTATTGCTATACCATTGATAGGTGATGTTTCCTAAACCTCCCGAAACCGTAACGATAAGGTCTTGAACCGTCGAATTTGCACATAATTCTTGAGAAACCAAGGGCTGATCATCTACTGTTGGATCATCAATGACTTGAATATGAAAAGGATTACTGCTAATTGCTCCACAACCGTTCGCACTAAGCGATGCAATAACATAGTAATAGTAATCTCCAACGGTGTTAAAAGCAGGTGGTATATAACTGCTATCTGTTGCTCCATTAACAGGTGTTCCTCCAGTATTTGAAGCTGTGGTATTAGTATACCATTGATAGGCTATCGTGCCTGTTCCACCGGTAATCGTAATGGAAAGGGCCTCGGCAACACCACCAATACAAAGGGCTTGAGAACTTGTAGATTGGGTATCAATTAATGGTCCCTGAACAACTTCTATTGCAGCGGTGGTTGATGTTATTTCATTACAACCTCCAGAAGTGAATGTGATGACACAGTGGTAATTATTAATACCAACGACAGATGTTGCCGGACTAAAGCTATCCGCATTGGCTCCTGCAATTGGGCCATTATCATCATACCACTGATAGGTAGCCACTCCGGTGCCATTGCTGTAGGTGACAAGCAAATCACTGGTGAGACCATCAAGGCAAACACTATCACTAATAGGTTGATCGATAATTGTAGGAGCTGCTAAAATAATAACTGCGCTCGCTGTACTAACAGTTTCACAACCAGAGCTGTTTTGTGAAATAATGCAGTAATAATATAAAGTGCCAACAGCATTTGTTGGCGGCGTAAACGTAGAATTTGTAGCTCCGGGAATAACTGTTCCTCCGGTAGAACTGTTAGTGGTATTGCTATACCATTGGTAAGAGAAAAGGCCAGAACCACCACTGCTTGTAACTTCTAAATCTTCAACAGGAGCATTCTGACATAATTCTTGTGAGAGTATGGGTTGGATGTCTATTATTGGGTCATCGAGGACTATTATTTCGGCAAAAGCACTGGTCGCTGCTCCACAACCATCACCTGTGGGCGTAATTACAGCATAGTAAAAATAACTGCCAAGCGTGTTAAATACAGGAGGTGTATAGCTGTTTCCTGTTTCCCCAGGGATTTGGATCGCTCCAATTGTAGAATTCGTCGTGTTTTCATACCATTGGTAATTTATAGTTCCAGCTCCACCAGAAACATTTACCGTTAAAATTTCGGATTGCCCACCAATACAAATACTTTGGGAAGCCAGTGGTTCTGTGTCAATTTGCAATAAGGCCTTAACTTCTACTGCTGCAGATGCTGAGGTTATTTCATCACAACCACCACCAGAGGTAAAGCTCACAATACAATAATAATTAAGTGTACCAATAAGGTTTGTTGGAGGATTGTAAGTCGCAGAATTTGCGCCAGTAATGGCAGCGTTATCAACATACCACTGATAAGTAACTGTTCCTGTTCCTGACCAAGACACCGATAAGGGGGTTGCCGTTCCATCTAGACAAATGCTACTACCACTGGGCTGTTCTGTAAATGCAGGCGCCGGATTAACAGTGATAACCAAGTTTACAGGGTATCCAATACAACCGTTAGTCGTTGGTGTAATGGTATAGGTTACGGTCCCTGAGGCGGCATTGGTAGTCGTTAAAGTTTGCACCGGAATGATAGCTGTATTACCAGACGCTGTATATCCATTAATCCCTGCAGTAGCATTTGCTACCCACGAATACGTTGTACTTGCCAAGTCAGCATTGAGTATAACTTCTGTGCTTGTAGTTCCAGAGCATATCGTTTGACTTAAATCCGTGTTGCTAATAATGGGTTTGGGATTTACAGTGAAATTTTGGGTGCTTGTGGTTGAACCACATTCGGTGCTGACTGTTAAAGTCACAGTATGGTTGCCAGCAGAGGTATAGCTAATCGAATCTGGGATCAATTGATTTGAAGTTGCCGGAGTCCCTCCAGGGAAGCTCCAGTTATAAGTAGCGGTATTAGTGCTACAAGCATCGACAGTTGCCACAGGACTTATGGTATCAGGTCCGCAAATATCTGCAATCGAGGCAATGCTAACCATTGGTTTTTGTTTAACGATGATGTTTTGTGATCCGCTTGTCTCAGAGCCACAAGAGTTTGTCGTTATTAGTGTTATGGAATAGGTTCCGGCCTCAGTGAATGTAATAGAGGGACTTGCCGAGGTCTCACTACCGGTCGTAAAACTGTATTCTGAAGCGCTACCACAAAAGTCTGGGCTATAGGTGACATCCCATAAATAGGTTGGGAGACCACAATTTTCAGTAAGGTTTGTAGTATCGGTTAGATCGACTGTAAATGGCGCACAACCTTCAGTAGTACTAGGGGTGAACGTTGGTGTTAAAGCGGGTTCTATACATATGATTTTTTCAAAATAGGAAACATCACATAAGGTATTGTCTGCTGATAATTTTACGGTATAAGTACCGGGGTTAGTAAAAACATGAGTAATATTACTTAGGCTATTTGTAGTAACCGGTGCAGAGTTATCACCGAAATCCCAGGTAAAATTAACATCGGGAGAACAATTAAATCCAAAACCTGATATTGAGGTGTTAATGAATAAAACGGGGGTATTAACACAGTCATTATCTGGAGCGTCAAAACTCGATTCTGTACTTTTCAAAATTGTAATATTTCCAATAGTAGCAGGCGTTGGGTTTGAAACACAGGCATTTCTAATCCATAATTTTGCCGTGTACTCATTTGGACAGCTAGATTCTGTATATGAATGAGGTGCTATTGGAAAGGGTAATGAAGCGCTTGGATCATTAGAGTCATAATAGATAGAAGCAACCAATTCATCTTGAGTATAATTGACTAAAGTACCATCACCATAATCGATCTCATAGGTTGTATCAGAGGTATTTCCTCCCCATCCAGTAATTTCAAATTGTAAACCATCGGTAGGTGTACATAAGTTTTGTGTATTTCCAGGGCCTGAAATCCCTCCTGAAGGATTGGTTGCATTTTTTACTTGGTACGTTACGTTATTGATACAACCATTCGACCCTATTCCCGATATAGTCATATTAAAGGTTCCAAAACTTGAATAGGTATGACTTTGTGGAAATGTAATATTGTTAGAACTAGTACCATCTCCCCAATTTATATTATAGGTATCAATACATGTGGCTGTGGAATTATTACCCACACTAATAGTGTACAGTGCCGTAGGGCTTGAGTTTCCACAATTATTGAATTGACCTGCTACTCCGGGATTCTCATCATAAAATTCAATTTCCGGTTTTTCCTTTACGGTAATCGTTTTTATAAGTGTGCTAGAACAACCATTATTATCAATTACGGTTAAAGAGACATCAAAAGTTCTGGTTCCGCAACCTTCGGCTATATAGGCATGAGTTGGATTCTCATTATTTGAGATGATATCATCTCCAAAATTCCATTGGTAGGTATAAGGAGCGTTTCCCGTTATTTCGGAGGTAAATTGAACGAGTTGACTAGAACAGGGGTTATCAATAAAACTAAAATCAATATCTGGTGGATCATTAACCGTAATGGTTGTGGCATTAGTGATGTCTTCAGGGGTTCCACTACTATCTGAAACGCTAACCAATTGATAGGTGCTCGTTGCTGTTGGTGTTTCTGTTATTGTTATAGTATTACTAGTTCCTGTGGTGCTTTCTGTTTGGATAGCGCCACCATCAACGGTATATTCAAAGACATAAGGAGCTGTACCGCCACTACCGGTAAAGGTAATATCCACAGATTCACCCCGACAAATGGATTCTGAGCTTGATTCTATGGTAGCCTCTAAGGCAAATGCATTTTTTGATGATTCTATAGCAACAGGTGTTGTTGCTTCATCTTTTATTAAGGTATCGTTTTTGAGGTTTGTCGCTGATAACGAGCTGATTAAAACGAAAATAATTAAAAAATAATTCTTCAGCATAGGTCAAGCTTAATTTTTATTGGGATTTAAAAATACAAATTTTTTATAGAATATTTACAGTAATATGAAGAAGTATATTTCCTACAAATCTATAAACTTCTAGTTTTCAGTGAGAGTCACTTGAAAATTTAATGAATTCCTAAACTTGTTTAGTTTCATTTTAAGGAATTAATAGATTCAATTATACTGCCTTCTATTGATGAGTATTTCAACCGAATGGCTCAGGTATTCTCTTTGCATATTTTTATCCTGAATACATAGGTGTAGCTTCTATCTCATTTTAACGTATGCTATTGAGCTTGATCTGTTTTGGGATGCCTTGGGGGAACCTAGCAAATTTTGAGAGCATATCCCAGGAGATATTGTCTGGGTATTTCATGCTGTATTTTGAATTGGTTATACTTGCTGTTGCTGCTATATTTACGGGTAGTGTGATGAGGCCAAAAATACCGTGACCGATAGAACTTAGATTGACTAAGCTAGCCCAGGTATTGATTTTTTTAGGCTCATTAACCGTTAGTGAAACAAATATCGTAATGGATTGAATATGCTCTCTAGCAACGCTGGTAATATTATCTTTTTTATCAAATGGTAATACTGTAATCGCATTGGCATTGACTGCTATAATTTCACCAGAGATATCGTTAAAGCTTGTATTATTATCCACCTTAGCGTAAAACCCCTTGACATGGTATTTGAGATTCTGAGGTGTGGATAGGTGTTTCGGCGAACTACAGCCTGATAAAAGGAAGACTGTACAAAGAAAAAATAGGATTGTTTTCATAACTTTTTTATTGAATGTTATAATATTTTGAATTCCAGAATACCGATTCCATATCTTGCTCCATGGATTTAAATTCCTGAGCTAGATCTCTCCAAGTTTTGGTGTCGTTCATTAGCATCTTACGTAGTTTTGGCAGGTTTTTACCCGCAATCCAGTCGGTTCTAATCCACTCTAAATAATAGCCTTTAGAGGAAAGGAATAGTTCATAATCGTGATGGTCTTCGATCTCTGGTAATTCAAATTTAAAGTTGAATATATTCCCAGGGAATGACAGCAGATATTCGTCGTCATCCTCAGCAATATCGGCGATGCTATAATTTTCACCATCGATAACTTCAATATCTTTAGGGTATATGCTAAGGGGTTCGACCTTGGTGTTAATGGAAGTTAATCCTAAATAATCTAGACGCCAGAGTCCTTTAGTTAATTCGATTTTTATTTTAACTTTCCCTTGTTTTGCAGAACTTTTGGGAAGTGGTGCTAGTCTTAAATTTTTTGCAATGGGCCCAGTTTCATATAATTCCTGAAAGACTTCCCAATCTTTATTTTTATCATTCCAAAGCGATAGTGTGATACCACCTAAGCGATTGAAAGGGTTGCTGAGTATTTTTTTAATCTGAGTATTGGTTTCTATTTTTGCGAAATAATCTCCGACTTCATCACCCATATAGGAAATACCACTATAGAGTAAAAATGTAGTGAGTAAGGACTGTCTGAAATTAATAAGCAGACCATAATCTTCAGGAGCTAAATTGTCAAATTCTAAAACAATGGTTTCCTTAGTAGCTAATTCATAAGGGTCAGTAACCGAGAAATACTCATCATCGTCAATGCTATTGATGCTATTTCTAATGTCTTTGCCGTCAGCACTGGCCGATCTAGGAGTAAGGGAGGTTCCACAATCGTAATAGCTGCCATATTTATCGTGGTAAATATGGGCATTCTTGTGTTTGGGTACAGCCTGAATAAAGAGTTCATTGATCATATGTGTTTCAAAAGCCTCATTTTTCATGGTTAATAAAAATGAAGTAGAAGCCGTGCTATACTGAAGGGCATCTAAGTCACGTTTTTCTAGTGAAGGTGATATGGCGCTTGAAAAACCT
>Ga0105356_10003792_pt1 | contig 14772 bp, 12 predicted proteins | sample GOMGulsemesocosm_3_FD_83502 | JGI IMG/M metagenome (GOLD analysis project Ga0105356, IMG submission 83502) | Methane-oxidizing microbial communities from mesocosms in the Gulf of Mexico - GOM9D Gulf of Mexico | ecosystem: Environmental > Aquatic > Marine > Cold seeps | place: Gulf of Mexico...
CTTACAACTAATGCCATGCGGAAGTGGCGGAATTGGTAGACGCGCTGGATTTAGGTTCCAGTATCGCAAGATGTGAGAGTTCAAGTCTCTCTTTCCGCACCATATTCTCGATAAGAATTAAAATAATCAAAAATTAGTATGTAATGAATAATTGGGATATCGCCAAGCGGTAAGGCACCGGGTTTTGATCTCGGGATTCCCAGGTTCAAATCCTGGTATCCCAGCCATTATTCATTAAAACTAATAACATGCAAAATCTCTACATTTATTTAGTTTATAAATATATCTGACACGCCTATTGTTATTTCCTCCCCTTATATAAAATAATAAATTCCCTTTATATTAATCTAACGTTTAAAATTTATTTTAATAACAATCAAATATATAGAATCAATGCACAAACCGTTATACTTACCTTATATAAATAAAAGTAAGATTTAAGGTTTTCCAATGCAGTCCAAACAATCAGGCTTTACACTATTAGAAGTTATGGTTACCCTCGTTATAGTCGGTATTTTAGCTTCAATAGCTTTACCTAGCATGTCGAATCTTTTAGAAGATGATAGAGCAGAAGGGTTTACACTGGAGCTGAAACGCAATTTCATGTACGCAAGAGCACAAGCGACAGTAAATGATGAATCTGTTGTAGTATGCCCTCTCGCTTCTGTTACTGATACTTTAGCCTCTACTGCTGCGAATACAGCATGCGTCAATTCATGGGATAGTGAAAATATAGGTATATTTGTTGACCGCAATTCAGACCTTATTTTTAATCACCCAGATGATATTATGCTAAGAACTATGGATGTTATCACTGACAACAATGCTAATGACTTATTTATTCATAGTGTAGGAAGTGTCGCAGTCAGTTTTGATGGCCAAGGAAGGATCCCCGATGGGCAATTAGGTGATTTAACATTTTGCCCTAATGGCGATAATGCACAAAGCATTACTTTGAATTTAAGTGCTTCAGGGAGGGTCAGAAACACAGGTCATAATGACCTAATCACTTGTACCTAATTCCTTTACATTTATGATTTATATTCTAGAGTATTAATAACAGGAACAAATGTAGGCTTCAAGGATGAAGTTTTTAAAACAAAAATGTTTAAACTCTCAAATGAATGGTTTTTCTTTAATAGAAGTAATGACTACCTGCTGTATCGTTAGCATTTTATTAGCTATTAGCAGCCCCTCGTATACTAGGCTACTTGCAGAAAATGAAAGAGATAACACCCTCTCCCTTCTTAAAACAAGCCTAATATTTACTCGTATTTATGCCATTAAAAATAATACAAATGTCAGCTTATGCCCACTATTATCACAGAGCTGTGCAAAAGAGTGGCATAAACCGATTTCTATTTTTGTTGATTTTAATTCAAATCAAAAACTAGATGGGGAAGATTATATATTAAAAGTGATAGATAAAATGAATGAAATCCATACGTTAACTTATCCAAGGATAGCTGTGACTTATAGAGCCGATGGCAGTATTGACGGATTTCAATCAGGCAGTTTTGTTTACTGCCTTCTCGAAACTTTAAATTTGAAAGGTAAACGTATCACGGTAAGCCAAACTGGACGTATAAGAATACGTGATACTGATAGTTGTTAGAAACTATCTTAATGTCTTTTTGTCTAACTCACGAGCAGAGGCACTCGAAAACTCGACATTAGAACCGATACATTGAAACACCTTAGAAATAGACTTCTTTCCTTGCTGAGGGTATTTATGTCCTTGTTTAAAAGCTTGTTTTTCAGCAGAAATATTACTGTTAGTTTTAGTCATTACATCAATAACAGCTTCGACTTTTCCTTGAACTAAAATATGACATTTATATTCATACAATTGTGATTTCGCATTTACAATAAAAGTCATATTGAGACTTATAAATATAATCGATATAAGTGAAAATTTCATTTATCTACCCCAACAATCTAAAGCAGGATCAGTACCTGATCCTGTTGCTGTTTTAATTGAAAGTTCATTAATAACAAAAGTAGAACAAGTCGTATCTGTCAGTGTAACTCCATTTGCGGGAGTTGCAGTTATTATAAATGTTCTAGCATCTACAGGTGCAACTATTGCTAATGAATATAAGCCTGTTTCAGTTGTTAAATCTAAGCCAAGGTCGGCTAAAGTTTCTGTATATTCATAATTATCTGAAAAAAACTGCTCTTGTCTGTTCGCTGCATCAACTAAAGCAGTCATAGCTTCCGCTCTAGCAGCTGTTTGAACATGCCTTGTATAACTTGGATATGCAACAGCAGCTAAAATACCAATAATTGCAACTGTGATCATTACTTCTATTAATGTAAAACCATTTCTTTTCATTTTAATTTCCTGAACCTGTTTCTTTTTTATATATATAAGTTCTGTGTGTTGTAAAACCGAGGAAGTTTGTATCATCGCCACATCCTGTTAAGGATATCTTACCATCACTACAAGGTTTAGGCACTGAGTCATCACTGGCACTAATTAATTTTACAACACCGGATGAATAAGGATCACTGCCACCAGTTTTATCTTCACCTGATCCTACCCCTATAAATAGGAACTGACTTTCACCCTCATCATTTTCCCCAAAAAATAGTTGTGGACTATCTGGTACTCGATTACCGACATCTAAAGTTAAAGTATCATAAACCGTTGCGCCATAATGTAAATGAAATGCATATAATAAACCACCGCCACCGTCTAATACACAGTTCTCTAAATCATTATTTTCAGATGGTGAAAAGCTGGTGAAATATGCAATTCCTCCCACTACCGTCGCTTCAGAAAGAGACTTTTCAGCAGTGCCTAATTTATATTTCCAACCATTAAATTGTGCAATGTCTAGCTCTAGGTTTCTAAAACCTTCTTCATCATTTAATGCTTGGCCAAAAGGATCATTGGTGATATCCATCAAATCTGAAATTTTAATGACAGCAGGTACATCAGCAATTTTATTGAACGATTTTGTTATGGTATGTTCATCTCGGATCATAAATAAGTAATCATCTGTGGTTCTATAAGTAGGATGAGTTCTATTACCACTGCCGAGCAGAACGGCTTCATAAGGGGTATCTTTTCGAGTGCGAGTTGTTGTAACTTCTCCACCAGTATCTGTAACACTAGATTCTGTTAGTTTACTATAAAAAGTTCTTGCTACTTCAGGTTCATAAAAAAATCTACGGTCATTTTCAATTGCTATATCTCCGAGTTCAGCGAGTTTTATAACAGTCCATGGGGTATCAGTACTAAACGGATCACTGCCAGGCATATCTACACGCCATACATTTCCACCACTATCGGATGCATATAATCTATCTATATTGCCATCAAAATCTGAATCCATAATATCTATATCGCCTGGAATGCTATCTTTAATTTCAAGGCTTGTTGCTGTTTTAAATTGTGTATTTCTACCCGCCTTAGAAGCTGGTGTTAAACTCCAAACTAAAGCTTTAGTTTCGGCATCAACTATAAATATACCTCGTCCCATAGCATCATCAGATTTAATAGCTGCATCTTTGTTGGTATCATAACCCCCTCCAAAAACAAGCAGAGGTTTATTTTTATAACCATCAATATCTATAAAAGCAATTTTTGGTCTTGACCATGTTTGACCTAATTCAGAAAACCCTGTATCTGTATCAGTTAACGGACTAGACCATAATAATGATGGCTTATCCGGAGTAGTGATATCTAACGCATAATAAGAGCGCCCTCCACGTCTCATGCCAATAAATGCCCAAACGGTTTCTCCTGAGTCAACTATGCCATCATCATTTTTATCGTTAAAATATATTAAAGGAGAGCCATCCAAACCATATACTTTTTCACCCGGTGTATTGTCTCTTAAAGCTGCTAGGTTTGGATATAATTCATAAGGAATAAAACTCCACTCCTCAGTTATTGAAGTACCTGAATCTCTAAAAAAATGAACGGCCCCCGCATTTGTGCCAACTAATACATAAGCATCACTGCCTTTCTGTGCATAAGTGATAGCGATTGGTTTAGAATGAAGCGGATCTCCCATAATATCCGCTCTAGTGTCAGTTGTACTGTTGTCAGTATCTTCATCATCTATATCGATACCTTTAGACCAGGAAAATAAATTATCTAATTCATCCTCAGTTGTATTCATATAGGTAGCTAGCTCTGCAGCATCGGCAACTTGTGTTAAAGCATTTGTTTTGCTAAATGATGCCATAGGTGAACCTGAGCCCACATCTGTATAAATAATTCTGGATGTTTGATCTGCTAATCTCGCATTAGCACCGCCCGCTTTCACCTCATTACCATCAGGTTCGCCACCATTATCAGTCGCCTCTAACCAAAATGTTTTTGCCGACTCTTTAATATTCCCTTCATTATCAATTGCAGGTTCTCCTCCTTGATCAACAATTTCATCGCCGCTCACTTCTAGTTTTTTTAAATTACCAGCCCAACGCGCACCTTCTTCAGGCAAAAACATTGCATAATACACTGAGTTTAAACTTCTAGTTCTATCAAAATTATTACTAGCAACTGAAGGTGAAGTAAAAGTGCTATTTTCTTGTAAAATCTCACTAATTTGCTCTTGCAATTTTTTTACAAGTTCTTCTCTAGTACCTGCATGAATATGTGTTCCGCCACCATTAGCTGCTGTTTTAGTAAGCAACGGAGCTGCATCTTCTGCATCATCACCAAAGCCCACTGTATAGGTGATAACAGTTTGATCACCTTCAACACTGCCATTTAAATCATTGCGATACATCCAGTGAGCAAGAACTGGTAAATAACTCCCTTCATATGGATCGTCTGCTGTTTTATCTTTAGCTTCACCTGTCTTAATTAATGCTTGTATTTCCTCATCTGCTGCTAAATCAACGGTTGGTACACCATCTGTAACTAAAATAATATAGGCTTGGCTAGCACAACCTTCTTTAAATGGTGATATATACTTGCCACCTGCAATTAGACTTGTATCATAGCTTGGGGTATTTCCTGTATATTTAAAACCACATTCTGATTCATTACAATTATCATCATCCAAAGCATACACAGCTGCTCCACCAGAAAAAAATCGATATGCTTCATATAATGTTTCACATAATGGGGTATTTGTTTCTGCTTCTATACTTTCAATTGAGGCTATAATATCAGCTCTTGTTTCGCCAAATGCAGAGATGATACGACCACCATCACGTACATTTTCTTCTGGATAATCTAAATTAAAAATCATTAAGCCAAAATCGGCAATGGCAATAGAACCAATTACCGAAGATATAGCATCTTGTGCATCTTTTAACCTGGTGGAATCTACTGTTTTTTTCTCTTCTGCATGATACCAACGTAAATAATTAGGATGGTATAAAGTGACGACTTTACCACCTGAAAATGTTTCGATTGCATCTTGATAATCTTTGTTTATTTGATCATCTGGATCATCTGGAACAGGTGATTCTCCGTTAGTTGAAGGAACATGTTTTATTTGATTATAAAATTTATTATTATTCTTTTTAGCGCCATTTATTGGTAACCCTGTTAGTTCATCATCTCCTGTTTTAAAAGTTTTTCCACCAATAGAGATTTCCATACCAGAATTTTTACCATTTTTAGCGTGAAGATCATCCAAGCAATCTATTGCTGATATAGTATTAGCCCCACTATTTTCCTGAAGTGGGATCCATGAACCTGTGCTGCCTTTATATTTATGCTCACGAATAAATCCTGTATATATACCATATTTTAGTAATGAATCACGTGCTGTATCACAGCCATTAACTGGTGAATTAAATCTTTTTGTATCACTATTTTTATCTGTACGCGGCACTTCATTATCTACACCCGCACCTATAGTAAAATATACAAAATCTTCATTTAAGGAGTTATCAAAATTTGAAACAACAGGGTGTAAAGTACATTCTGCATCTTCAAACGTTAAATTAGGCTCTACACATTGAGAGTATGCTTGTACACCAGTGGTAGGTGTATTCATACTGCCTGAATTATCAAATATAATTAATATTTGAGGCTTAGTGCCGGATTGAATCTTTGTATCACCTACGTATAGTTCTATATCTTCGCTATATGATATGTCAGCTAACAACAGAGCCACAACAAGTATTAAACAACGACCCCACTTCATAGCAATCTCCTTGGATAATTTATCTAGTGTAAAAATTCTTTGATACATACTAAGACGAAACACTCGCGCCCATTTCTTGTGCTATGCCACTGTTAATGGTTACACTGTGCTTGCCTTCATTATTTGAATCTTTTTTTCCATAATTTAGTACTGCCTCTATTCGTAACATATTGCACTTTATTCCTGGTGTTGGATTTACAACAATAGGGCAATCTAATAATGATGGACCTAAGTTACTGTTATAAATAGTGACCGATGAAGGTACTCCTGCAGGTGTGACATCAAGTCCAATAGTTATATCCACAGGAAACTTACCTGGCTCGAATAGTAGTCGGTTGTTTTCGGCAGCAGCTTTTTTTTCTTCAACGATAGTCATCATTGAATCTGCTTTTACTTGAGCAATCGATATTTCACTCTCTTGAGCTGCGGCCATCATTTTTAGATCTATACTGCTCGAACTTACTAATGTCACAGCAATGCCTGTTACTGCAATTATCATTACCAAAGAAGTGATAAGTACCACTCCTTTTTGTTTTACTAAGCTTAATTTCATTTAACCTCCTTGCCATTTTTCTTGGCCCGAGTTACTGATTTTTACTGTCGATACCATTAAAACCCGACGAAACTGATCATCAAATGGCAGTACTCTTTGATCAGGAGCAAGCGTTCCACCTAATACGTACTCTTTTGATACCGCTTCAGAGCTGAAGTCTTCTTCAAATGACCTAATTAATAAAAATATTTGCACTGATAATACTTTAACCAAAGACTGCTCCCAATCTGAGCTTGCCATTTGAGTTGCGGTTTTATAACTATCAACTTTGTTGTCCCCATCAGAATCTAATCCATAAATAAAACGCATATTCTCTACACCTTCCATTATCGTTTCTGTTGTCATACCGTTATTAACGGTAAGGCGTTTACGCATTAAAGTTGGTACTGTTATGGATTGTGTACCTGAGTTATATGTTTGATTTGCAATATAATAAACATGATGATTATAAGGCCAAACTGTAGAGTTTAATTGAGGTAATACAGCTGGCACACCGGTTCCTGGAAAAAGTGTTCCACTGTTTTGATCTACTAGTAAATAATATCGATTAATTGCTGTATTTGTATTTCCGATGCTATTACCCTCTAACCTTTTTATTTGAATAACATCACTATTTATAATGGCATCGGTAATACAACCGAGGGCCGAAGCTGAATTTGCTACCGAACCATATATGTATCTAAAGTTACTAATTGGGTTATTAGGAAAGCTTGCATTATTATCACCTTCGCTACAATCACCGGCAGGGGCTGCTGGCACTGTGATATTTACACTGTCTAAAGTTGAACCATAATATGTTCCCCAGAACCCTGCTTGTTGTATATCTTGGCTTAATATGTCCATGGCTAATCGGGCCGATTCTTGTAATTCACCGATCTCCAAAGTCGCTTTAGTTGTTACTTTCATTCCTATGTAAGTGAACATAACGCCACCAAGAATAAATACGCCCACTAATAATGAAATCATTGTTTCTATAAGAGTAAAACCTTTTTGCTGCATTTTATCCCCTCACCGATACAAAACTATTAACAACTACAATTTTCCTAGTTTCTGACGCGGTACCACAATCTATTTGAGCATTAGCATCACTTTGAATTATTTTCTGTCGTCCTTCCCAAGAGACTATGACTTCTATATTAAATTCACTAGGAACAGCCGGAAGAACTACGGGAACGGGTGCCAGGGTTATACATACTCTTGCATCAGCTAAAATGCCTGTATTCTCTTTTGCTTTGATTTGTTTTTTCCATTCTTCAATATCATAATTAACCATTACATCTGGTGAACAAATAACATTAATACAATTAAAACTAGATGTTGATTCTGAATAATTAGAAGAAAAAGCGGTGGTGTAATTTTCAATAGAGTCTATATCATCATTTATACTGATCCGTTGGATGATATCTTTACTTAATGATAAAGCCGCAGCTCTTTGTAGCGAGTCATAACTCGCTTGTTTAGCTTTTGCTTGTAATGCGACAGCACCTAATAGGCCAATAGTTAGTACTAAAAATGCTATTAGGGTTTCTAAAAGTGTAAAACCACTATTTTTATAATTGTTCATTACAACACCCTTTTCAACAATGATAATCTTTAAACACCATTAAATTTGAAATAGAAAATGAACTGATATGAGCTTGCATTAATCACCCTCATGCTTATCCATAACTCCATTTTTAAAGTATAGACACAAAGGTTAGAAAAAATACAATATAAGAAGAGAATAAAAAATAAACGATAAAAAAGTATGAGGTTTTAATTATTTAATATTATAAAAGAAGATTTTTTAGATAAATTAATTATTAGAAGAGTAGCTAGCCTTTAAATTTAAAGGCTAGCAATTGATTTTAGTTTTTGGAAGGAGTTTGAAGTCTATATATATAAGAACGAGCAGTTTCTAAATTTAAAAGCCTATTAGAAAAAACATCTATTATGTCATCACCATCTGTATCTATTGGCACTTCATTTTCTAATACGGGATATAGTTTTGGAATTATGCCATCTTTACAACCAGGGCATAATAAAGAAATTTTAATTTTCTCATCTTCAACTTTAAAATAAATTGGCGGTGAATCAGGAATACTTTCTCCCATAGTCATTTTATTTATCGCTCCGGTGATACCATATAATAAATGAAATGAATATAAAGACCCTAAACCACCTGTCACAGAACATTTATTTTCTGAATCACTACCAGCAGTAAATGTAGAGAAATAAGCTACACCACCAGCTACGACTGGCTTGGCTAATGCTTTTTCTGATGAGTCTAGACTGTAAAACCAGCCTTTAAAGTTTGTAGACATATCAAGTTCTAACGATCTAAACCCTGCTTCATCACTTAATGTAGCCGCAAAAGGATCCCCTGTTATATTTAGCAATTTATCTAATAAAATTGGTTCAGGTACTTCACTTTTTGCTTCATCAAAATACTGTGTAATTGTATTTTCATCTCTAATCATAAATAAGTAATCAGAAGTAGTAGTGTCTGATACCGGATTAACGCGATCTCCCGTGCCTATTAAAATGGCTTCATAAGGGGTTTGCTTTCGAGTTATTACAGTACTTGAGTCTATTGTTGTTTCAGTCACTTTACTAAAATATGTGCGAGCAACTTCAGGTTGATAAAAAAACTTTTGTTTTGTTTCTCCTAAATTAGCTAGTAAATTTGCCTTCCAAGGAGTAGCACCACCCCTAGGGGTATCGCCAGGCATATCAATTCGCCATACTTTTCCGCCGGTATCACCCATATATAGCCTATCTATCAGACCATCATAATCTGAATCCAAAACACTTACATTACTTGGGATACTATCAATACCAGCATATTTTGTATTTTCTCCGCCAGTAATAGCTGGGGTCCAACTCCAAAGTAGCTTGCCGCTCTCAGCATTTACTATATAAACACCACGACCTTTAGAGTCAGCACCTTTATTTTCATCTTTTTGTGGATCATAACCAGCGCCAAATATTAAAACAGGCTTATCATTTGGGTAATCTTTTAAATTAATGTAACCAATATAAGGTTTTGACCAAGTTTGTCCCAGTTCAGAAAAATCTCCTAAAGTAGAGTTTTCTGATTTTATAGTCCAAAGTAATTTTGGAGAGTCAGGTGAAGTTATATCTAAAGCATAATAAGAAGATCCCCCTCTGCGCATACCAAAATATGCCCATACGGTATCTTTAGTTGGATCAACAATACCATCATTGTTGTCATCATCAAAAAAAACAGCTACAGGCGCATCCATTCCATAAACTTTGCCATCTTGGTTTGATTTTAGCTTTACCAAGTTTGGGTATAGCTCTGTAGGTATAAAAGCCCAACTTTCTTCTACCGTTGAACCGTGATCTTGAAACATATGAACAAAACCAGCATTAGTACCTAACACCAATCGAATATCATTATTTCCGTAATCAATTGCGATTGGTTTAGAATGTAATGGATCGCCCATAATGTCATTACGTTTATCTGTTGTCGAGTTGTCACTATCTTCATCATTCACATCAATTCCTTGTGACCATGAAAATAAATCATCTAAATCACTTTCATTAGTTCCCATAAAGACAGCTAAATCAGTCTCATCATCTATTCCCGAGATGTTTAATGCGGTAGACTTATTAAAGAAGCTCATGACACCATCACCACCATGTATATCTGTATAGATTTTTCGTGTTGACTGGTTAGTTAATTGTAAATTAGCGCCGCCTTTTTTAACATCATTACCATCCGCTGCATTACTCCCTAACCAGTAGCTTTTAGCTGTTACTACTATTTCTCCATTAACAACTGCAATTTCATTTGCAGCATCTTTAATATAATCTCCTGATACTTTGAATTTTTTTAAGTTTCCTTGCCATCTTGTAGTCGTACTAGGGTAAAACATTGCATAATAAACATACTCACCACTTTGTACCTTATTAGAGTTATTACTGGCAACCGATGGTGCTGTAAAGCTAGTATTGCTGGCATTTATATCTTTAAATATTTGATTTAATGAATTACTCAGATCTGAAGCCGTTTCTGCTGTTTTATATACTCCACCACCTTTAGCTGCAGTATCCTCAAGTAGTTGTAAGCCACTGGTAGACATGCCACCACCAAAACCTATTGTATGCACTGTTGAGGAATCTTTAACACCTGCTGTAGTTGGCCACAAATCTGTCGTTTCTGCATGCATATATTCTGCAAGATCATCTAAGTAATTACCTGATGCACTTGGATTCAATAATCGGATCTGACTATCTCGACCGCTATCATTATAGGGATCGCCATCTGTCATTACGATAACATTTACCGAGTTATCACAGCGTAAAATATCTTTTCCACTTACATCTTTTTTTGGTACAAATGGAGACTTATAATACTTAGTAGAACCAATCGTTTGCTCAATGTTTAAATCTCGTTTACTTGTACTTACAGCAGAAGCATAATCAAGAGGATTTCCTGATAAGTATTGATAAGCTTCCCATAAGGTTTCCGATAGCGGAGTACTGCCTCCAGCCGAAATTTTAGAATCTATTGCGTTAGTTAAATTACTACCAGTTTCACCTAATCCAGCAATTACATATCCACCGCTACTGCTATTAAATCGCATTAACCCAAAATCAATATTCGCGTTTTCAGGATCTGTAATCAATGTTTTCATTGCTGCTTTAGCGACAATCATTCTGCTATCTGAGCATTCAACCGTATTTCCATACCTATTCTTGCAATAGTTTCCTGAGCTTACTGATTTTTTCATACTACCGGAAGAATCAAATATAATGAGCACTCTCGGCTTTTCTTCTAAATCTTTGACCTTGTTATTAACATAAATTTCTATGTCTTCTGCGTATAAATTTACAGAAAACGCAGACAAAAGTATGCAAGCTGCCGATTGTGTTACGGTTCTTATTTTTTTAAACACTTTCTTTCCTTTTCCATCAAATTCATTGGAGAATTATAAAGATTTACCTGATGTTCCTAACGCTTGTACTACACCGCTATGTAATTCAATGCTATGCTTTCCTTCGCCGTACGAATCTACTTTCCCATACTTTAATGATGTTTCCATTCGTAAGTAATTACATTTTAATGAAGGCGTAACAGCAATCCTTGGAAGACATTTCAATAAACTTGGTCCATTATTTTCATTAAATAAATATACTTTTACTTGCGAACCAGCCCTTGTTAAGTCATATTTATTATCAGTTTGAGCTTCAAATTGCCCTTCTAGTTTATAAAACTTACTATTAACACCAGCTAGTTTTTCATCACCTATTGTTCTTTGGCTATCGCCATTAACTAAATTAGAAGCAACTTCCTTTTCATTATTACTACCTACAATCTTTAAATCTATTGTACTTGAGCTCATTAAACTAACAGCAATTCCTGATACTGCAAAAATCATGATTAATGCCGTAATTAAAACAACCCCAGATTGCTTGTTAAATTGTGCATTTATCACCATCGTTCTATCCCTCCATTTGTTATTCTTACAGTAGAAACAAAAAGTGTTCGTTTAAATTGGTCATTAAATGTTAAACGTTTCTCTGAAGCACCATTGCCGCCTAAGATAAATGTTCTTTCAGTTACTGGTCGTGAAAAGTCTTCTTCAAGTGAGCGAATTAATAAAAATATCTGAACGGAGATTATTGATGACGTTGATTGCTCCCAATCTGTATCAGACATTTGGTCTGTTGTTTTATAGTTGTCTACTCTGTCATTACCAGTTGAATCAATTCCATATACTAAGCGCATATCCTCTACGCCTTCCATAATGACATCTTCAATAAAACTACCATCATCTAAAGCTGATAAACGTTGGCGCATTAATGTCGGTATAGTGAGAATTTGGCCATTCACTCTTTGCCCAGCTAATTGAGCTATATAATAAACATGATTGTCATATTGCCATATGGAAGAATTTACATTGGGTTTAAGAATCACAGCACCTGTACCAGCTAATAATTGCCCATCAGTTTTATTTGTTATTAAGTAATAATTTGCTTCATTAGTAGTAACACCATTAAAGTTATTCCCAACCAAGCCTTTTATTTGAATAATATCTGTTTCAGGAGTTGCATTCTCAATACAATTTAATTCGTTTGCATTACTCGCCACTTTGCCATACAAATACCTGAAATTAGAAGTTGAAACCACAGGGAAACTATTGTTATTTTCCCCCTCAAAACAATCAATTACAGGTAATGCCGGAGGTGGTGCTATTAAAGTTAATTCATTAAGATTAAGGGTTTCTAAATAATAAGTTCCCCAGAAGCCAGCTCTTTCAATATCTTTACTCAAAATATCCATAGCTAAACGACCCGATTCTTGAATCTCACCCATTTCAAGTGTTGATGTAGTAGTTGCTTTCATACTTATATAGGTAAACATCACACCACCAAGTATGAAAACACCTATAGCCAATGAGATCATCATCTCAACTAATGTAAAGCCTTTGTTCTTCATTATGCTGGTCTCATATATATAAAGCGATTAACGGAAACCATTTTACGATTATTATCTGTACTACCACATAATGTACCTGAATTTACTGCATTTTGAGTTATTTGTTGCCTACCTTGCCATGTAATAATTACTTGCAATTCTACTTTATTATTATCAACAACTGGATTTATGCAGATGGTTGCATCTGATAAAGTACCTGTACCTTCTCTTGCTTTAATTGCCATTTTCCATTGTTCAATATCAAAGTTGGCTAATACATCACTTGCGCAAGGCACATCAAAGCAGGCTGCTAAATTACTGCTATACGCAGAATCTAAAGAGCTGATATTCGTATTATAAATTCCCATGGCTGTCACGGTATCATTAACCGCAATTCGACCTAATATATCATTTGCAAGGTTAATGGCAGCGGCTCTTTGAAGAGAGTCATAACTTGCTTGTTTGGCTTGTGCTTGAAGTGCCACAGCGCCTAACAAACCCACTGTGAGTACAACAAATGCAATTAAAGTTTCTAATAAAGTGAAACCTTTATTTAAAGATGGCGTCATCAATAGACCTTATTATTTTTATTATTCGGTACTTTAGTATTAAATCTTTGACTAAATTGGAAAGTATTAAACTAATTGAGTGATTTTTAACATATTTTGCTTCTAGGGACAAGCTGTTATCAAAGTTTATACAATGTGAATAAATGTAACAGTGGTTTTGTTGGGAATATATAAGAGCTCAGGGCGAGCTCTTATATATGGGGTTAGAGTTATCTTAATTCGATTGGTACAGCAAAAACTGTATTTTCGATAACTCCTGGATTTTGTATGACTTCATCGCCACCCCATTCTTTTAAACGCGCTATTACTTGTTGTACTAGAATATCAGGAGCAGATGCCCCTGCAGTGACACCAATAGTATCAACATTTTCAAGCCAGTTCTGTTCCATTGAGTCAGCATCATCAATTAAGTACGCGGGTGTGCCTAATTTATCTGATACTTCTCTTAATCTATTAGAATTTGAACTGTTTTTTGCACCGACCACTAATAATACATCAACTTTTGCAGCTAAATCTCGCACTGCATCTTGACGATTTTGCGTCGCGTAACAAATATCATCTTTTCGAGGGCCGTCAATATTTGGAAACTTGCCTCTTAGTGTATTGATAACATCAGCTGTATCATCTACAGATAAAGTCGTTTGACTGCAATACATTAAATTGTCAGGATTTTTCACATGTAAAGTCGCAACATCATCAACTGTTTGCACTAAATAAATTCCGCCATCAGCATTGTCGTATTGGCCCATAGTGCCTTCAACTTCAATATGCCCTTGATGACCTATTAAAATACACTCAATGCCTTTACGGCTAGCACGAGTTACTTCCATATGCACTTTAGTGACTAGCGGACATGTCGCATCAAATATTTTAAGCTCTCGTCGCTTTGCTTCTTTACGTACTGCCTGAGATACCCCATGAGCACTAAAAATAACTATGCTGTCATCAGGTATTTGATCTAGCTCTTCTACAAAAATAGCACCACGCTCTTTAAGACCGTTGACAACAAATTTATTGTGAACTACTTCATGTCTTACATAAATAGGTGCTTTAAAAATATCTAAAGCACGTTCAACTATGCTGATCGCACGATCTACACCAGCA
>Ga0105356_10003799_pt1 | contig 14761 bp, 10 predicted proteins | sample GOMGulsemesocosm_3_FD_83502 | JGI IMG/M metagenome (GOLD analysis project Ga0105356, IMG submission 83502) | Methane-oxidizing microbial communities from mesocosms in the Gulf of Mexico - GOM9D Gulf of Mexico | ecosystem: Environmental > Aquatic > Marine > Cold seeps | place: Gulf of Mexico...
GGCTTGGGGATAAGAAAAAATGTATGAAATTTAGTTGTTAGATCAATAGGTTGCATTTTCAAGATAAAAAATAACACTAGTTATGATAAATATTCAACTTTTTTCTTAAGTCTTATCATAATAATATGCTACAAAATAGCATATTATTTTTTAGCTTAACCTTAGATAGTTCTATTTATTTCCATATTTGGCTTAATATAAATTAACTTATTTTAGGTTCAAGTAATCCTATATCATATTGGAGATATAAAGCTACTTTTTTAATATTTGTATCAAAAACTGAAATATTTGTATCACTAAACGAGGAGTTTAATACTTGTAATTTAAATATATACTTATTGAAAATAGGATCCAAATAACCATAGGATAGTGCAATTTTAAATAATTCCTTTTCTGATTCAAGTAAAGTATCAAAATCTTTATCAAACATGAAGTTTTCCAATGCTGTAAAATAAGTACTTTCCAATACGGGGAAATAAGATTTTTTATGCAGTTGTATTTTCAACGTATTTGATTTCTCATTATCTAATAGTGTTGAACAAACAATTGCCATACAGTTTGTTAACATATTTTGATTAAGGTTGGCAGTAGCACATATCTTATAAAACATTCTGTCTTCTGTAATAACTTGAAATTGATGCTTTAATGCATAAGCTAAAGATTGAGTCTCTTGTACTCCAATCCAGGGTTCTAATAATTCGGAAACTCCTTTTATTGGTAAAATTTCTTTATGATCGTTAATGATTCTCTCATGCTTTCTTATTTTTTGAATCACCAATAATATTCTTTTCTTTTCATGATTTTGTTCTTCATTTAATAAAATGTCATATAGAAAACTTTCTGAAAGTCTTTTAAGAAGTTCTATATTTGAATTGAGATCTTCTTCAAATTTAATTAAGAAATCAACCAGAGTCCTTTGTATAAATATATCTGTCCTTTTTAAAACTTGATCCAACATATTTAAATGTTCTAGCATAATCAGTGAGCTTAATGTTAATAACTTTTTAACTTCAATTGGTTGATGGTTTATTAAACCCGTGTTAAATTTAATATCACTCTCTATTAAAAATGGTATTAATGAGAAGTAATTCTTATAATTTCTACTTGAAAGATGGAACAGAGTAATCATTTCATTGTCACTATATTTTCTAAAAAAATCTTTACTCTTCTTATTTTCATTTTTCAAAAAATCAAATAATGCTTTCATTGGTTCATCACCGTCAATATCAATTTTTAAAGATGTCATTTCAGGATTATCACATTTAAATGTAAAAGGTCCCGTGAGTCTATGAAATAACGAATCTTCATTGAATGATTTATCTTCTAGCTTTAAACTATATTCATCTTCACTAACTGATATAAAGCCATAACTTTTTATATAGCTTTTATCAATTGAATAATGCTCTTTCACAAAAGTACATCCATCTTTAACCAGACATTTATTTGACTCAACAAAAATTAAATCATTATGTACTTTTGAACTTACAGTCATTGTTTGAATATGCATGTTTGAAAATGCAATTTGAAGATCTTTACTCATTGATTCAATAGGACTGTTCAAAAGATATTGATTTAAAACCACATAAATATTTGAAGTGTTCTTTTCAATAATAAAACTGTATCCAAATACGAGTGTAAGTAACTCTATTTCAAGTTCGTCCAATTGCCCAATTAGATAGTTATATACTTTCGTTTGCTTTATATTATTTATCAGTGTTCGAAATTTGTGGTAGTACTTCCAGCTTACATTTAAAAGAGTTTTTGCAATCTCTACACTCTTATTTTGTTCAAAAACCATGTAATAATATTTGAAAGCATTTTCTAAATGATTCATGTCTGCATAAACATTTCCTATATAGCCTGCCATTTCATTTTTACTCTCTATTTTTTTGACAAAAGCATCAAATTTATTACTATGAAGATTTTTGTCTTCACTACATAGTTTTAGTGTTTTTGCAATAATATTTCTAAATAATCCTTGCTTCTCAATTGCTAAATTAAGATATTTTTCTTGCTGGCTCACTCTTTGCAACATACATAAAATTAAAAAGAGTCTACTTTCTGTTTTAGTCTCACTATATCCCATTTCTTCTAGTTTATCAATATCCTCTTTTGATATAGAAGTGTCTTTATGTAAGGCAATTTCAAAATATGATAATATATACTCCATATTTTTATATTTATGTTCTTCAATTTTTTTAATAAAATTATCATAAATTTCATACTTTAATTCTATTGCGCCTGTAACATAGGAATATACTACAAAATCATACGACAGTATTAGTTCTGATTCTTTAGAGAAAAAGTTAAAAACAATTTCTTTTTCTTTGAAATACTCTTCTACCAAAAGACTTGCATAAGCCAGAATATCATCTGAAGACTTTGTTCTTAATAGTTTTAACTGTACTGCCTTATGATCAATAGGAGAATCTTTAAGTGAACAATATGTTAGATAGTGTCTTGTATGTGAATGCAATGTTAATGATTCAAAAAATTTGATATACTCCTCTTCTTTTTTAAGACAGAGTAAACTAAATAAATAGTTATCAATAAGATTATCAATATATACTTCGTTAAAAAGTTCTTTGCAATTCATAATATGATTTAAGTCATTACTATAAGAAATAAGATATTTTTCAAGTTCTTTTGTTCGTGATATTGATTGTTTATTAAAGAAATTATTCATATAATAAGTAGCATAAAAGCTATGGATTTGCATCTTGTCTAAAAAATCCAGTTCAGAATGCTTTATGGCCAATTGATAAAATTTATCTGCATTAGTATAATTTCTCATATCGTCATGAGTGTAACGATATGTGTTGGAATAAATATGTCCGCCAGCTAAATAGAGTTGTTGTGCATATTTAACATTTAAAATCTCTTTTTCAAACACTTCTTTTGCTACTTTAAGATTACCACCATTTAAATAATAGGCTATTTCAAAATGCCCTCTTGGTTTACTGCTTGCCGTTTCTAATCTTACTTCATCAACAAAATTTAAATAATCTTGATTTTGATTAAACGCCATGAGAGACATTTTTAACTCTTTAAATTTTAATGAGCTGTTATACTTTGAATATTTCTTTTCCAGCAGTTCCATAATCTCATTAGCTTCTTTGATTTTTCTAAAAGAGAGGGCGAACTGAATTTTTGTTAAAAATAAATCATACTTAATTGTTTCATTAGATGCATACTCTTTAAAAGCATTATCTAAATCACTCATTGCCTCTTTAAAAGAACCATTGGAAAAACTCTTTTTGATGTTAATCAATAAAGTAGTAATGGTCACATTATTATTAACATAAATATTTTGAGTATTATCCCCAACTTGGATCAAACTAGTTATTTTATTGATTAGCCACATTATTGTTTGCTGTCGTTATTTTGATTATTGTTGCCAACATGAATAAAAGAGAATATTTTATTCCATTGAATATTTTTCTTGGATGTAAACTTACAAACACCAAACCCCGTAAAAAATGCAACTATTAATCCTATAATACTTGCCAAACTTCCTAAGTCTGATAACATATTTCTCCTTATTTTCTATATTAATATTTATGGACAAATTGTACTATAATACAGAGAAAATTTAGTAAAGGTTATAAATGTCAACACCAATCTTTGAATTTAATAATGACCATAGTGAATGTATCTATGATGGCGAAAAATTTCACGTATCATATGATAAAGAAAAACAAACAAGTTATATTTATCAGTTTACTGATACGGATACAGAAGACTCAAGAAGATATATAATAGAAGAAAAAAAACAAATACAAGACCGAATGTCTATAGATGCAGAATACTTTGATTTCCGAAAATGTATTTTTATTGATAATGCTGATTTTAGGGGGCGTTGTATTTAATAAACATACAAGCTTTTATTCTGCTATTTTTATTAAAGGTGCAAATTTTGGAAGTGCTGTATTCAAAGAAAGTATATCTTTTGCATCTTCAATATTTGAGTATGAATCAAATTTTAAAAGTGTATTTTTTGAAAAACAAGTGGATTATGGCTCTACAATATTTAAAAAATATACAAATTTTTCAAACGCAACGTTTAAAGGAAAAGCTAGTTTTAGACATGCTAGCTTCTTAGAAAAAGTTATGATAAAACAATCAAACTTTATGAACGTTGCCGATTTCGAGGAATCAAAATTTATGAAAGAATCATATTTTTACTCTACAATCTTTGGAAATTCAACAACTTTTCAAAGAGCATTATTTCAAAATAATACAGATTTTAAAATGGTAACATTTAAGGCATCTGTAATATTTAGAAGTGCCAAGTTTAATGAAAATGCAAGTTTCGAGTCTACATTATTTAATAAGGAATCGAATTTTAAAGATATATTATGTAAGCAAAATCTTTATTTTAGAGAGGCGCTGTTTAGCGACTATTTAGATTTTAATTCGGCAGTAATAAATGAACTTAATTTATCAAAACTTTATACTAAAGACAATTTCAATCTTGATTTGTCTTTTTCACAAATTGATGTGTTATATTATAAAAATACTGATTTTAAAAATACTACTGATAAAGAAACGTTTTTAATTTTAAAAGAATCTGCGATCAAAAAACATGATCAAACCACAGCATTAGACTTTTATAAAAAGGAAATGGAATCACACAAGTATGATTTAAAGGTCAAAAAGGATAAAGACTACTATATTTTACTCTTTGAAGATTATATAAGTGATTTTGGTACAAATCCAATTAGACCTATAGGAACACTTATTTTTACTTCACTTATCATTACTTTATTTTTTTCATTTTTGACAAATGAATGGAGTCTGTATTTTGTGAGTGCTATACTACTAATGAATCCCACATCCTCACTCTCAAATATTAGTGAAATGATTGGATGTAAAGAAGACATCTCTCCAATTTTGGAATCACTAAATTTTATCAAAAATATCTTCTTTGGTATTCTTATTTATGAAACAATAAAATCTTTTAGAAAATTCTCTAGAAAGTTATGAAAAATTATAGTTAATTATGAAATATTGTATATTTCCTATAATTAAATGAGTAGTGAGAAGTACGTTTTTATTATAAAAAAGTTTAAACAAGGGAATAATAGATGACAAGAAGAGAAGAAAGATTCTGGAAAAGAAGAGAATAGAAGACACTCCCGAAAGTGGGTCTCTACGCTTCTGAATATCATAGTTTTCATTTTGAGTTAGGCAATACTGAGTCCTTCTAGTTACTAAGAAAATTATCATTACATCAGTGGGAGTGTGAAAATGGTACAAAAGCTGATGTGAGGGTAAATAGAAAGAAGTTTACGGTAATAGATTTAAAGGATAAGTGATGTAGTTTACACAAGATTATAATTACGTGTTATTCTAAAATACCATTTTAAAGATAGAAAAGTTAAACAAAAGAATGTAATGAACTTCTTTCTATTGATATTCAATACCACTTAGAAAATGGCTAACATCATTCTTCAATCTTTCTATGACAAAACTATATACCCACTATATAATATAACTTTAAATAAGTGGAGTGGTAACCTAAATTCATATTGAGAATAGCTTTGTATTCTTTGTCCTAATAAGTGTAGTCATATCAGTTTAGCTTACGTGACAGCTCAGTTTGCAGAGGCTAGAACCGGATCTTTTACATCTTCAACTTCGACTATGTTTTATAAAAATATAAAGGACTCCAATTCAACTTCTTTTGTCCTTAACCCAGGCGAAAGATCTAGTCATCTAAGAATAAGAGATTACGGAAAAAATTCTTTTGAAATTAGATTATTTACTTTGTATGCAGATAAAAAAGACAATAAGACTATATTAAAACTTTGTAAGCAAACATTACAAGAAGAAGGTGACTGTAGAATACTTGAATCAAACCAATTTAAAAAATGGGATAAACTTTACCCACAAGGTAATATGCCAATATATATTGATAATAGATTACGATACAACATTTATGCATTGCTAATTGATGCGGTGCAGTTGGATGATCACTCAATAAAAGTTAATTTTGCAAGACTCTTGCATCCCCAGTATAAATTAAAAATCAGTAGAAAATAGTCTCTATATTAAATTTAAAGTGGTAAAATACTTACCACTCTAGATTGATGTTTATAACTTTCTGCTTTTCTACTGATTAATATTAACTCAATTTATTTTAAAACTTATATTCTTTCATTGACATTTTGTACAATTAATTTTTTATAAATAACACAATTATTAGAGAGAATTAAAACTTATCAAAAATATTGTTCTTAAATATTACATTTTCCATTCTATATAAATTATAATCCTGATTTGTCAACACTAAAAAAGAGATTATAAACAACTTAAAAGTCATAAGAACCAAATTATTGCAAACATAGATTAATTAACTAACGTCTGCATCGGAGAAGTATTGTGTTCGCGAAAAAGTCTTGTTATATAATATTACTCTGAAATAGGAAATGGATTATTTTTAACTAAACTCCATTTCCCGTCTGCTTTTTCTGAGCCTCTAGCTTTTGCTTTAAATAATAGTCTTTTTGTTTCTTCATACTCAGTTCCAATTACCGCTGACAGAGTAGAAAGATTACGCCATTTCTCAGGAAATCTATCGTCATCTAGCATATTGGTTAACATATTAATTCTGCTTTTATCTAATTCACGTTGAGGATTCTCTTTAATAAAGTGAACTATGATGTTTCCAAGAATTGTTAACAAAGAACCAATAACTACTCCAATGATACCTATAATAGCTATCCAGAACTTAGTATCTGATACAACTTGAGTTGCTATTTCTGTTGCTAGTTGAGAATTATCCATGTATTTCCTTTAGTTATATAACTATTTATTATATTTTAATCTATGATTCATTTATTTTGAATAATTTTTTTTCGTATCCCTGTTGTTTTCCAGTTATTTTCATTCCTGTTTCTATTATCTTTTTATTTAACAACTCTTCTTTAGTCGTTCCATGCATTAGCCCTGTTTGATCATCAAATACATCAATAGAATGATTTAGCAGTGGTGTAACTTTATCAAAAAGGTTTTTTATTTCCAAAATATCAATTGTTTTCATCCATTCAAAATGTTTCTTTGAGTCATTTTCATCTGTTTTTTTAGTGTATGCATATCTAAAGCCCATTGAATTTTTATCTAATAGATTTATTATTTCTAATAATTTGTGTAAATTTTTAAAATATTCTAAGTCCTCAATATCAATGTTAAATCTTTCAATGGCTTTTTTCCAATGTTTTTTAAATGCATGTAGAAGTGGGAAAAGCTTATGATCTCCAGAATCCACCATATCAGTTAGTTCCGAAAATTCTTGAAAATATGAAATATTTGCTTTAAGAATTAATTCTAAATAATGTCTTAATGAATATAACATAGGTAATGCAATTGTATCTATAGATTCATTTGCAGAATAAAGTATGTTAAATGATTTTGAGTATTGCATTGCATAAACATAATTACTATTTGAAAACATACCAATATAAGAGTACTTTTCACTTTGTTCAACTCGATTATTATTCATAATATTCCTTTTGTAATATAACTACTTCTCTCCAAGTACTTTTTATGTATTATTTATACTTATAGGTTTTAATTGTATGTCTAAACATGTAGTACATATTTCAGACAGCCCATCTGTATTATTTGCTGTTATCATATATCAAAATTTACCATTTTTAAACTTGCCTAAATATATTTTATAATCAGCATCACCTGGATTTGGATAAGCAAGAATGTGTTATAAATTTTTTCATCAAAAGGAACAGCTGTATCAGTAAAATTGGTACATATTGATAACTTCACCACCAACAGGATACATGTATATTTAAAGAAACGGACATTAAAAACATACACGTAGTTGAAATATTAACTTATGCTCAGTGTTCATTATTTTAATTTATTATAGAATTATAAATATAATGATGTCCATTTTTTGTATATTATGCTTTATTACTTTTATACGATTTTTTTATATTTTTCTTTATTTATTTGGCTTGTATCAATTCCTAATTTTGCAGATATTGAGCTTTTAATTTTGATATTTGTTTCAAACATATACAGATGAGATAAAACTAGATTTTTTAAGGTAGAATCTGTTAAAAGATTATTTTCATGATCTAATTCTTTGTGAAAGCTAATTATTTTTTCTTGGTCTAACCCATTGGGTAAATTAAGTTTAATTGCATTGTTTATTAATGAATATGCAATATTTGTACTTGTTTCATCTGATATTTTATCATATGTTTTTCTTAATTCTTTTATTGATAACGATTTTGCTATTCTTTTAACTGTATCAGTAGATATGGCGGAAGCTAAATTAAACACAAAGCCATAAATAGATTTCTCAATTTGATCTTGTCCTTCGTATGTTTTCTTTATTACTTTTTTGATTTCATCAACTATATGCTCATGATGTATTTCAAATGTATTTATCATAATTTTTAGACTTCTTAGTCCTAGTCCATAAGTATTTTTAATTAATTCAAGTCTAATATCTTTATCAACAGTAGTGGATCCCGCATAATTTTTTACTATTTCACCTAATATTTCAATTAATTTATACGCTAAATTAAGTTTTGAAAAGAAATTTAATACAGGAATTTCAGCTTTGTAATCCGCTTTATCTACATCATCAATATATGTCCTTTTCTCAAATGAACTTTTTCTTTCTTCTCGTCTTAATTCAATTTCTCTTGATTCATCAATAGAACTTATGTTCAATCTATGTGTAGTATCTTTTTTTATACTTGAATTTAAATTAGTTAATTCATCTACCGAAAATGAAAATTCTTCAACTTCTTTAAATATTTGGCTGGCTTCAATTACTAGTTTTTCCAAAATGACTTTCTTAGGAGACAAATGAAGTAAAAACATTAAAATATTTGCCAACTCTGTATTGTGTAATCTCTTTATTATTCCTTCAACAATTACCGAATAATCTGGATTATCTAAGTGTTGAGATAACTGCACCGCCACAAAATAATAATATATATATTTATGCGCAAATTTATATGACCCTTCATCTTCAGATAGAATTTTTGTTTTAATTAATTTTTCCAATATTTTAAAGGGAGGTTCGAAGTCAGCCTTAATGATGTATTCTCTATTAAAATCTCGTAAGTTATCAAAACTATAACTATGTATTTTAGTACTAAACATCTCAAATGCTAATTCTGATAAATATGCAAAAATTGTATTAACGTCTGTATGTGTTAATAATCCATCATTATTAATATATTTCATTATAAGAAAATGGTAATAATGCCCATAGGAAGAACTCTTTTCAAGAGAAGTATTATTTGAATCCATTGCTGTTAATAATGTAATTAAGTACATAGGATGAGAAGGCACGGTATGTAAACCGATGGTTTTATTTATTCTATTAGCCTTATCTCTTCTACTATTGGCAATATCTTCTCTGTGCTCTTCTGGAGTTATTTTAATCCATTTAGTTATAAATTTATCTCTTATTATGTGCCCAAACTCAAGTAATTCAAAGTGTGCATATTTATCTAAAGAATCCGCAAGGTTACTATCAGACGTTCCTTCAAACTTTAATGAATTGCTTGCCATTATAATTACATTCTTATAATTATTTTTCTCTAGTTCCTTTATAAAAGAACTTCTAGAAAGCGGATCAATTTTATTCAAATCATCTACTAAAATAACTATTTCATTTCTATCTAGTTCTTGAAATTTTGCTAATATAGAATCATTTGATTTATATTGTTTTTTAAAAGATCTTTGAATAATTTTAGCAGTATCTTTAATATCTTTTTTGTCTATTTCATTACCATTTAATATAATTGGAACATTACTTTTATCTTTAAACATTATTTGTAGTTTTTTTAATAAAGTGGTTCTTCCTGAATTATCAGCTCCATATATGATTTTTAGTTTGTCATCTGTTAATTTAAGAAAATTTTCAGAGGATATTTCCTTGGTAATTGCCTTACTGTTACTAATAATTTTTACATCAGGATATATAAATATATCATCTAAAGTGAGGTTATCCTTCGAAGAATGGTCAATTTTCAGTCCTAAACTATGTACTTTTAATTCATATTTATCTTTAAATTTAAAAGGGGAAGGATTAGTTGAAGGGAGAGTACTCTTAATTTCTGTACTTTTAATATATAGTTCACCATTCCAATTAAAATTAAATAATTTATGGTTTTTTGTTTCAGTATCTATTTTTAAAAGGTTGAATTTACTTTCATTCTTATTACCACTATCTTGAAGAGTTCCCCCTTCAATATGAATAACTTTTTTACTAGTTTCTAAGTTTTTTATCTTATGGGATTCCGAAGTGTGTTCATGACCGTTCAAAATAATACTTGAAGTTTCACACAATAATGTTTTAAATTTTCTTATGCTTTTGTAATTTAGCCAATGAAAAGGATGATGTAACATTGAGATTGTTATTGCTGAATTTGATTCTTCAATTAATTTTGTATCTATACAGTGAATTGGAAATACAATTTCTGATTGTTCCTCTTTTCTTTGAGAAATCCAAGACAGATTATAACTATTAAAGGATATTTCTTCATTGCCAATGTTAAATTTATAAACTTTAATTAAATCATTAGACATAGAAATATTTAAGTATTTTTGGGAATCAAATTTAGATAAAAATTCAAAATATTCAGACTGTACATTTGCAGTATCTTGTACTACACTGTATGGTACACTATCAAAATTATTTTTGATATTATCTATGTTATAATTTCTTTTTTCATTATCAATACTAAAATCGCAATCATGATTACCTGGACAAAAAATAAATTGAATATCTATTTTTTTATATGCTATTATTTTTTCCTCTAAATTTTTAAAAAAATTTTCAGCGATTATATATTCTGCTTTTGTACCTGAATATGCAATATCACCTGTAACTGTAATATATAAAGACTCGCAATCTAATATTTCATTGCTTATCGCTTTGCTTATACAATCTTGTTTTACTAAAATCGAATTATTATTTATTGTTAGATGAATATCACTTAAATGTAAAATACCTATTTTCATCAAGTTCCTTTTGTAAAAGTTGCAGTAATTGTACCATAAAAATATCTTATCAAACTGATTAATTACACTATATTTAAACTATATATAGAATAGTCATGCGAATCATAGAAACTCTATAAAATGATCATAAATACCATTTTTTTGACATATATAACATGCTTTTTTAATTGAGAATTACTTTAGTATGTGAGTTCAGAAGAATATAGTCTTGATTGTTCAGCTATTAATATTAATTCACCTGAATATTCTATTGCTAGTAGATGCTAATTTACAAATGGCTGTTATACACCCTTATTTCGTATAGTGAATCTTAGGTTTTTACGCATCCTAATTTTTAATTAAGTTTTTTTTAATGAATATGACATCTTTAGCGCTACAAGATGTCATTAATAATTACTGTTTAAATTTGATAATCAACTACAATTTCTTTTATTTGAATATCATAATCTTTGATTAAATCTATATCTTTAATAAGATTACTTTTTCTCTTTTTATTTTTAGGAATAAACTTATTTAGCTTAGGGTATTTTTTTAATAAAGTATCAATTCTTAGGTTTATAAGTTTTCTTGTTTTTAAATTAAGTTCTTTATCATAGGATTTAATTTGGAGTACTCTTTGAAAGACAGAGTTTACAATACTTTCCTTTTTTTCATTATGAATATATTTATCAGTTAACTTATCAAATAAAAAAGTAAACACTGATATTAAATTAAGTATTACTTGGAAATTTTTTTTATACTTTAACGTTAAGATTGATGACCAAAATAATTCAAAATCACGTTCTGATTTGATTAGGTCATTTTCAATTGCGTATACATATAAACTTATTAAATCATCAAATATATATTTTTGTAATGACTCATGCTTGTAAATAGATGATTTCCCATCTATATTCAATAAGTAAGCGTAGTCATTTAAATAAGAGCTATAGTACTTAACATTTTTTATTACATATCGATCAATATTATATCTTTGAACCTTTAAAGATTTGTAAACTTCTAAAATTTTACCATCCCATTTAGAATAATCATAATGTCCTTTTTCACCAAGTGTTATGAATAAACTATGATTAAATCTACAATGATACAAAAAGTCTTTTTGATTGTTTTCAATTGCAATATCTGAAATTTTATGTAGTTCATCAATAAAAACACTATTAAAATCACTCAGAGTTGTATAATCATTTTTATAGTTAAGGCTATCCTCTTCAGTTAATTCAAATTTTTTTAAATTTAACAATATATTTGATGAATTAAAATATATCACATCATAGATTGATTTTGATATTTCTTCATTTTTATTTTTCAATGATAATTTTAAATATGAGAATAGTACTCGGTATATTAAACTGTAATTCATGTAATTCTTTGAATCCACTTTATATATAATCATTTCTTTAATTGCAATCAAAAAGTTTTTTTGGATTGAATCATTTGATACAACTATATTTTCAACAATTAAAATAAAAAAGTTATAGAATTTATTGTTCTTTTGGGTTCGATAGAATCTATCTTTGTCATTTATTTGCGAAATATTTATATTTACCCAACAAAATAAGTAAAAAAATAAAGAGTGACTGGTTGGTGTATCATTATTGCTTATTACCCTGTTGGTTATAGTTAATATACTGTCAATATTTCTTTCTTTTGTTTGAATAATATTATTTTTATAGCTATTAAAATCATCATATTTTACATCCTTAAAAAGTTTTTCCATTAAATTGTGAGTTTCAATAAAAAAATAAGTATAGAAAAATAATCCTAAGGTAGATGAATATGATAAAATTAATAATGCCGGTACGAATTTTTGCTCTGTTTGGCTCAAGTTTAAAAAGTAAAAACTACATATATATATTAAACTTGGAAAAAATGTAATGATAAGTAGTATTGGGGATTTTAATATTTTATACAATAGATAAGAAGATCCATATTTAGTATAGTTTAGCTGCACTATTATAAAAAGACTTGCTATGTTTAAAATTGCAATATTAGAAATTGTAATAAATACATTTACAGAGTAACCTTTAAAACTTTCGGACTCTATGTTAATATTATTTAACCAAAGAAATAGACTATATACAGCAAAAAATATTATAATTGGTGCATAATATTTAATTAAATGAGAAATATCAAATTCGAATAATTTTTTAATTTTAAATTGTTTATATTCATATATTATTGTTAAAACTATTATTAAGGTCAATATCATTTTTGAAAAAAGGTTTAATTCTAATGGATAAAGTATTCCCGTGAAAGTTAGTATTAAAATACTTGCAAAAGAGGTAGGTAGTTGTTTTATTTTTCTTAGTATCATATTTGGAGTAAATTTTTTATCTTTACAAAAAGAATTTTCCTCTCTAATTACCTTGCTTTTCAAAACATAGAAAACTAATATTAAATAAAGAAAAAATAAATATGAAAAAAAATTAGTATTTAATATAAACATAAATATTGACAAACTTAAGATAGCTAAAATAGATAGAAACCTAATAATTTTGTTAGTATAAATTCTTACTGTGTCTATGTTAAAAAAGAAAAATAAAAGATGGAAATTCATTAAGATAAAAAAGTCTATATATGTTGTATTGTAAGAGTATATAAAAAATGAAAAAATATATTTTATTAATAAATAAGAACTATAAAAGGGTAAAATCTTTTTTGAGTGAATTGTATTATAAGAAATAATCAATGTTTCAAAAAGGGTTATATGTATTAGAATAAGAAAAAAGTTATGCGCTTCTAAATATGTACATAATAAGCCTAATTGAGCAAAACCTAATAACACATAGATTACTTTTGATAAGTTATCATAAAGTGATTTAGATTGTTTAAAAACTATATTCGAAATAGATATCATATTATATTATACATATATTATTCTTCACAAAAGATATAAAAAACTCATTTTCATTATTTATTCATAGAATTAATCCTTCAAGATTTGATTATCTATTAAATGAAACTCAAGACCGATTTTGTCAGATGAATTAATTTTTTAATGATTTAAGCTAGTATAGTTCGAGTTAGTTACAATAACAACCTATAGAGTTAGAAACTCTCTAAGTTTCAAACTAAATTGTTGAACTATTACATAAGTTTAATAACTATCGGCTACTGACACAAAGCTCTGAAAACTCCTCTTAAACTCTATGGAGCTATCAGCTTTTCTTTATCGTCAAGAAGTTCTAAATTTATTTTTTGTAGCCTCCCGAGATAGCTTTTTTAGTATCAGATTGCTCATACGGTCTATCATTCTACTTGTGTCGTTATCTGAATAGTTCATTGATTTATTTTTTTTTGAATTGTTTTCTTTTTGAGATATTTTTATATTATTTACTATAACTAACCAGCCCATAAATTCATCGGTTATAAGTTTTAGCTCTTGTCTTAAAGAATTATTCTTATGGTTAAATCCTTTTTTTCTATTTTCAACAATAGTATTAGAAATCTAAACCCTCTTCATTTACTTCATCTCTGTTTGAAGAGCAATGCTCTTTACAAATTCAAATCCAGTAGCAAAATGAGGGCATTTCAGTATTAAGTAAGATTGAGGACATATTAATTGAAATTAATGAAACAAAAAAGACTATCCACGAGATAAATATTGAGCAAACAATTAAACAAATATAAGTCTAGATTGATTTAGACTTATATTCTAAATGAATTCTTTAAATACTTAAAGAAATTATTACATAGCAATAAAGGATATATTTTAAATATTTAATTATACTTTTTATTTTTTTTAACAAAA
>Ga0105356_10003803_pt1 | contig 14752 bp, 10 predicted proteins | sample GOMGulsemesocosm_3_FD_83502 | JGI IMG/M metagenome (GOLD analysis project Ga0105356, IMG submission 83502) | Methane-oxidizing microbial communities from mesocosms in the Gulf of Mexico - GOM9D Gulf of Mexico | ecosystem: Environmental > Aquatic > Marine > Cold seeps | place: Gulf of Mexico...
AATCGCTACATTCAAAAGATATGCTATTCGGTCTGGGATTCAAGATACTACAAATATATCACCTCATAGTCTACGTCATATGTATGGAACATATATCCTTAATTATTTACCCATTGGAGAAAATAAATATGGACTCCCCTTATCATACGTAAAAATACTAATGGGGCATCAAAACATTGAATCAACTGAAAAATATGCTAAACGAGATACAGAGTTGTTAGATTTCCACCTCCAAATAGCAAATCAATTCGTAAAAGGTCAAGCATACGACTTCAACAAGATAAAACGCGATTTTTATGATAACCAAATCCAAAAATTAGAAGCTCTTCGAGGGTAACCTTAAATGTTTAATAGCAGTAATAATATTATTCTTTTGTTAGAGGGTGATGATCTATGCAAGGCAATTGTAAAATCAATTGAACAGGCTAGAGCTATAATAGCTGGATTATTAGATAGACAAGAAATCATGCCTAATGAAGTAACTTCTTCAGGTAAGAACCCACTAAAAAGGGCAACTATTTTTAAATTTTTTCAACGATATGATACGTCGGAAAATGAGAAGATGTTTGACAAGCATTGGGTTCTAAAATTATGGAAATTAAACCAAAATGGGATGGGATGTTCTACCAAGTTAAAAGCTATATTTACACCTAACTCTCAAAATGAAAAATTAACCAACCAGTTCAAAGGCACATTAAAACAAGATGTTGAGTTAATATTACACCTTCTTTGGTGCAATAAAGCTGTTTTATTGACAGTAACATCTAAAATCCCTGTTACAAAGTTACGTAAAGGAGGTGAAGCTTCTCATTCGAGCTTTGAGTATGCAGCTCAAACTTACCCTGAGATGCTTAAGATATTTAAAAAACTAGCATTGCCAGATGAAAACTTTGATGTTGTAAACATTTTTAAGGACATGCATAAGGAAGCCACTAGTAATTTTAACTGGTATGGGTGGCGTTTGATTAGGGCATCTACATGGTATGAAGTTGAAGATGTGACCTCTGAGGAATTAGAAACAGCTTGGTTATATTGTAAAGAAGAGATCAGCTACCCAATTCAAATCAAATCTTGGTTCACTCTTATTCAAAACTATTATCCCGACCGAGCCAAATATAGCATTGAAAATATAGGTATAAACAAACAAACAAAAATACACATTGATAAAGAAACCAACATTGCGTCTCCAGAATTTTTTGTGCCAGATGAAATCACCGAAAAAATAAGTACATGGTGTCATGCAATTCTTGCGTTTGGTGTAAAAATAAAAAATAAGAAAATAAAAACTTGGAAAAATAAACGTAACATTGCCACTTCACTAGTAAGCTACTTTGTTGATCACGTTTATAAAAAATGCGGTGAAGAGTTAGTTCCTCATATCTCCGAATTTGATAGAAAGTATATAGATGGAGTCGATCCTATTCCTTCCTTATTAGATTGGCTGCGTAGGGATAATATTGATACTAGTTATCAACGAAAACTTTATCAAATCTATGATTTTTTAGAATTTATAGAGATTTACAAGTCAGATTTAAAATTTAAAAACCCCTTATCGACAAGGTTTGACTTTCCCTTTGTAAAAAGGTCAAAAGGAAGTAATAAAAACATATTCGCATCTGAATACTTCTCAATAATCTATAAATATCTCTCCGCAATATCTGAGTGGTTTTGGTATATAATCCAGCAGCAAAAAATGACAGCTACGGGAATTGATAATAATATAAAAAACTTCGACTTTAATTCAGCTTCTAATCAAGGTTTATATGTAACTGAGTCTACTGGATACATTCCCATCATAGAAATTGATGGTAAATATCACCCTATTCATTACATCCCTACTGCTTTCTCGCCTGTATACCGAAGAAAATACAAAAGTCAGGATTACACCAATAATTTTCTTGTACCTCACCACATCCATCAAGCTCTATTTATGCTAGAAACAGGCATAAGGCATAAGCATGTTAACTGGTTAGAAAGAAAAACCTATGATGTTCATATTGATAGGAACACATATAACGAGCATGATGTGCAACTGGTAAAGATACTTGTAAATACTGATAAATCACACGATGCATGGAATTGTGAAACACTATCAACAGCTCTTAACTTGTTGGATCGACAAAAAGAATATCAGTCTTATTTTAATGATAAAGGGCTGTTTGATGAAGTTTGGTATGATGGACATGAAGAAAGCATCTTTGGAAAAATAAACTCTTTATTTGCCAAAGGTGCTGCCGCTCCTAATAAATCGGTTGATGCAGCACAACCATTTTCTAATGAGGTATTTATAAAAAAATGGCGACTGATGCTATACACCGCCAACTTGTTTTGTCAGGATATGCTTGGCATGGATGGTATATTACTAAGACCTGCGGAGCTAAGTGATGTTGGATCCTTTGATGATGAGGAAAGCTTTAAAATAGCCATTGATGCTTTTGAACCAAAGCAAGTGCCGTATACTCCTCATGGTATCCGTAAACAAGTAGTTAGTGAATTAATTCCCATACTGCCACCTTCAGAAATAAAAAAAATAACAGGTCATGCTACAGATGCTCATGTGATTTATTATGCACAAATAGATGACGGCTACCTAGATAAGGTTAAAGACTTTCAAAATCTAGCATTGGAATCAGGTTTGACTAAAGCTGATCAGATACCTGATAAAATCGATGATGTTGACCAATTGAATGTTGTTTTTAAAAAAGCTGATGAGATTAATAACAAGCTTAGAAATGCATTAATAAAAAATAAAAATGCAGCACTTAATGAAATGGGGGCGATCAGCTACAATCAACCACGCAGCGAAGGAGACAACTTAACATCAGGTTTAATGTCAATAAAACAGAAAACAATAGATCAAATAGCATTTAATAGCACTCACATCTGCCCATTTAACAACGAATGCCCTAATGAAATACTGAGAGACTTTCCTTTTGCAAAAACTTATAAACCTTGTGGTGGGTGTTATTATTCAGTTAAGGTTGTTGATCATATCCCACGGATTCTCGGAAAGATAAGAACATATACATCCGAAAGTGAAGAACTGGATGTGTATATAAAACAGTGTAAAAAAAAGGAAGTTCCTAACCAAACTATTGAGGAATATTCTAATCGACGCAAGTTTTTATCAGATGAAATCACCTCTTGGACTGTTGCGATGTATTGCCTAGAGCAAATGAAGCAGAGCCTAAAGGATAAAGATAACTGGTTGGTCGCTAAGCCTGAGTTACTCAATGAGCATTTCGTTAAAATTAAAGTAGAAGAAGGTTCACTAAAGGATTTATTATTAAAAGCCTCAGAAGCTAAAAGTCACGAAGAGTATTTTACACCTGCATTAAAATATCAAATTAAATCAACCAGAATGAAACTACTTGCAAAAACAGGGCAATTTAGTGAATTACTCAAAGAAATTCCTGACGATTTTACTCTCCTTGATGAATTTCGCGGTCAAATCAAATCCATATGCAGTGTATTAAACATTGGAATTGATGAATTAGCTAGCAAGCTAAGCGAACCTACAAGCCTTCCAGAGCGCACCAGCAGCTCCTTAGGTTTACTTCTTGGTAAAAGAGGGGTGAATAATGGGTAGAGGTGCAAAAAAAGGTAGTAATCGCTTTGAGGGATTTCAAGATGAGATACAGGGATTCAGAGTTGACCGTTTACAGCTTAATGTAGTGCCAATATTAAAGACTATGTCTAGTCACGCTAAAATAAATAGTATTAATAAATTTACCAAGTTATGCGCTCAACTATTTAATACTGATCTTCCCATAACTGACAAGCCTATTAGCTATAGAACTATTAAACAAAATGAGATTTATTGGCAAGTAGTTGGTGATGTTTACTATAGGTATTTTCAAAAAGAAGATTCATTAGAAGGCTTTAAAAATGATTCATTATTAAAACTAGAGATAAAAGAATTAAACGATTTACTGTCAGAGAAAGAAAATGAAATCAGAGTATTAAAATTAATGCTCGGAAAGAAAAAATCACATGAAACACCTGTAATAATCGATAAATCTGCTATTGATACCTCTATAGATTTAGACAAATTGTGCAGAGTAATTTCTAATTTAATAGATGCTTTTGATGGAGTGATTGAAGTTAATGTTGATAAGGGTGCTATAAACAATTTGGCAAATGATTTTGAGCCTGAATATGGAATATTACCACTAGATATCGTTAAGCCATATATTAACTGGCTTAAAAATAAAGAAGAAAAATTAGGGGGGCTGAAAAATGAGTAAGTTATCACCATATGTTAGGTATCGCAAGTACATTGATGGGTTAATGGAAACAGGGGGAAAGCTTCCAACGAATCGAAGTGGTGATGTGAACTTTAAAGTTATCGCAGAGAAGTGTGGTAACAGAAGACAGTGGTTTTCTGAGAATATAAATAAAATTTTTGATACTGAAAACAACAGAGACCTCGGTCGTATTATAGAATTTGATGCTAAAACAATTGGAACTGACTTTGTAAAGCCTAAGACAAGTGACACGGTTCTATCAGAGATGGCTAGAGACAAATCAATAGAAGCAGGAAAGCTAAAATCATCACTGGAAAAAGCAACAAAATCACTTGAATTTTACATAACTGAAAATCTAAAGCTTCAAAAAAAGCTTGATGAATTAGAAAATAAAGCAAAGGAAACGTCAGACGTTAAGGATGAACTATTAAATTCAGGGAGGTTCTTCTCATTATGAAAAATGTAGAAGGTGTAATACAGGTAATTAGTGTTTACCCTGGAGCATTTGGTGGTGCAGTTTTTACTGGTAGGCTTCAAGGTCAGCGTAAAATTTTGGTATGTGAAGCGAGCTACAAACTCATACTTAGAACGCCAATTTCTGGAGAAACTTGGTTCGTCAAAGGTATTATCACAAAATGTGAGGACTACAAAAATAAAGCTAAATTAACTGACTGTAACATTGTTAGCTTACCAGAAGCTGCATATGTTGAGAGATTATTAAAAACTCACTCAGGATTCAGGGGGTTTGGATTAGGAGATGGAAAGATAGATAAGCTCATTACAGAGTTTGGGGCTGAAAATCTATGTCAAACATTGAATGCTGGGAGACACTCATTTTTGAGTGAAGTTATAAACCCTCATATTGCTCACAACCTTTTATCTTCATGGGAATTATTGAAAAATGAAACTGAAACAGTTGCATTTTTAATGAAACATAAATTCACTCCTGCCCTCTCAAAATTTGTTCTAAAAGTAGCAAAAAAAAACACAGTTGAAAGAATAGAGGCAAACCCGTATTCATTAATACCTTTTTCAAGTATTCAAAAAGATATTTGGTCTTTAGTCGAAGCTGTTGCAGAAAAATTATCCATTAAGGAACATGATCCAAGAAGACTCGTGGGGTGTTTAGATTTCATTTTACATGAACGGTTTTCAGATGGGCATACTGCTATAAAGTACCAAGATTTAATCATTGAATTAAATTCAATTCTTAAGAATAATGAGTTCGCACATTCTTCAGTGGATTTAGCTTTAGATCGACGTGTGGCCTGCACATTTAATAGAGATGATGTTATCTATATACAACCAATTGGTGCCGCTGTAATAGAAGCTCAAGTTGAGAAAGCGTTACGTAAATTAATTGTAACTCAGAATTCACTGTTTCAAAGTGAAAGTGTTATTCGTGATGTACTTGAAGATTATGCAAATGAGTTTCAAGAAAATAACAAGTACCCACTAACAAAAGACCAATCTAATTCTGTCATTATGGCTCTTTCAAATAATATAAGCATCATCACAGGCTTTGGTGGGACTGGTAAGACGACAGCATTAAAGGGTTTGTATACTGTTGCAAATAAACTCAATAGAAAAGTTTATATTATGGCTCTTAGTGGTAAAGCCAAAGAACGGGCTAAAGAAGCTTCTGGTTCAGATGAAACCTTTACGATACATAATTTTATAAATATCATTAAATCAAAATCAAATATTCTTAATGAATACCCGGTATTAATCATCGATGAAGCATCTATGGTCGATATAGTTTTAGCAAATAAATTGCTATCAGTATTTAGAAAAACGCCATTCAGTATTGTTCTTATAGGAGATTCAGCACAGCTATCCCCAGTTGGAGCAGGTCTTTTTTGGCATAAATTAATTAATAACAAAAAAATACCTATTACCAAGCTGACAAAGGTACTGAGGACATCTGAAGATAGCGAACTTCATAAAACTGCCATGAAGTGTAGAGGAGGTGAACCAGTTGATTTACCTGAATGGCGAGGTGAATTGGAAGGTGTGTTTTTAATTAGTTCCAATGGTACAAAGAAAGACTTACATAAAAAGTTATACAGTATAGTATCAGAATACAAAGAGACCTTAATTCTGACACCTCACGCTTCAACAATGATGATTGATAGCTCGGTTAGTATTAATCAAAGTGTTCAGTATGCTAATGAATATGGGTTGGAAGAAAGGATACCTTGCATAACCATGGGCCAATCTAGATTAATAGAAGGTGATCCAGTTATCGTGACAAATAATTGTTATGAATACGGATTATTTAATGGTAATACGGGGCGTTTAACTAAGGTTTTCATTGAGTCTGAAAGGTTATACGGAGAGTTTATTTTTAACAAAATGACTTATACCTTATCACACGATCAGTGTTGGGAATTAGGAATGCAACCTGCATTTGCGGTTACAATACATAAATCTCAAGGCTCAGAGTATGACAATGTTGCCATTTGTGCTGTTAAGGATAGTAACTTACTCGAAAGATCTATGATATATACCGCTTTAACAAGAGCAAAGAAGCTTTGCATCTTCGTTGGTGAACTAAGTGTAATAAATAGAGCAATAGCGAAAAAAAATAGAGCTGACACTATTTGTGTTGGTCTAAATGTTTAAGCAATTTCTAATCTATTATGGAATGCTATGTTAGTAGCGTCACACTGAGACTAAGATTTTAACCTGCGATAAAGTGTTGCCACACCTATACCTAACTGTTGCGCAGTTTTTTCTTTTGTGACACCACTCGCTATTAATGCCCTTGCTGACTCGATAATTTCATTATCAATTGGCTGCCGACCTTTGTATTTTCCTTCTGCTTTCGCACGGTTTATACCAATCCTTTGATTTTCAAGCATTTGTTCACGCTCTAATTCAGCAAGACCAGACAGCATAGTAAATAGCAGTTTTCCAACGCCACTTGTTATATCAATACCTTGCAACTGATCAACGAATACTGAAACACTCTTTTGTTTCAGAGTTTCAACAACTTCTAGCACCTCACTGGTTTTTCTACCTAATCTTGATACGTGATAAACAATCAGGGTATCACCAGAACGAAAATTATTTAATAATTCACGGAATTTAGGTCGCTCTGTTGTCGTGCCAGTAAAACATTCTTCTATTATTGCATCATGTTCATATTTTGATGCTAAATACTGTGATTGCTGTGTTGCGTTCTGATCTGTGGTGCTGACTCTTGAATAAATATATATCATATTCCCATGCTTATCATATAACTCTTAGATTTAATGATAGTCTATCACAAAGGTGGGTTATTTATATTCAATGATAGATTTCAGGTTTATTTTGTTCACTATTAATAGAGCAAGGGGTATTGATAGTAGATGAAATTATAATTGAGAAGTATAGGTAGTCTCAGTTTGATCATTTTAGGTCTATTAACCAACTATCACTTTCAAAAGTCAGGAAGGGACCTAATATAGTCATTATGATACTGATTTTGTAAATATATTGCCTATTCGATTCAATATCGGAATTACTTCTGATAATTCTAATTATCGGAAGTAAAGATATGAATATAGTTTAGATGATTTTTTATTTTCAACATCTCTTGATTTTTCTCTATCACTTGTAGCTTATTCCAAGAGTCACACAATTGTGTTCTTTTCGAATGAAATTATGAGATTCGCACTTAAAACCCCAATTACGTCCCCAAAACTTGACATTATTATCGGAGATACTATTTTAAAATTAATTAAAATCAAAGTTGTAACCTAGGAGTTTTTTTGAAAGAACAAAGTTTTGTTCATTTTTTGTCTAGATATTCTGGTGGAGATAATAATTTAAAAGCATTTAGGCATATATCTCAAAAAAGAATGGCAGTTGCTAGATCAGGAATTGATGTAAATGATCCAAGTTGTAGTTTACTTATAACTAATTCAAAAAAATATACTGATTCAGTAGGATTCATTTCAGATTTGGACGTTATTAAACACGCTGATATACAATATGTCCATAATTACATGTTAAAAGAGGAGGGAGCTGGATACAGAAATGGCGAAGTTTGGGTTAATAAATCATATATACCACCCAAACATGAGCATGTTCTAGAACTGATGAGTAAAACTCTTTATCAATCTAATTCAACTTTATCAAATCCTTTAGATCGAGCATTTTATCTTTATTTCAAAATAAATATGATACATCCGTTTTTTGATGGTAATGGAAGAACAGCGAGAGCCATTTTTGATGGGATAGCCCAAAAATATAAATTAGAAGTTATAAATCCAAATTTCATTAGGTTCTTTTCTGATATAAAAGCTCTTCTAAAGGCATTAAATGTTTGCGGAGAGTATTTTGAAAAAGGGAACAGTCTAGCGGAATACAATATTCTAAAAGATGAGTTATCGGTCAGGTATAAAACTATTAAAGAAATTATGAGACGCTCAGAAAATCAGGTAACAAGACTTATTCCACTTAATGTTTTAGATAAAAACCTAGTGAAAATTATTGCTCTATTTAAATCGAACCCCATTTTATGTATTAATCACATTTCTAAAAAGTTAGAGATAACTACTCATGATACTAACATTTACCTAGATTTTCTTATAGAGCTACGCTTGATAAAAAGAAGAAGGTTAAAATCTATGAGTCACGTTGTTCTATATGAGTTTACTACATACATAGAAATGCTTAACAACATCGAGAATTCTTTATTAACAAGGTGTAATGTCAAATAGACGTATATTTGTAAAATTAAAGGAGCCAGAAAAATGAAGATATAAATAGTACATTTCAAATGAAATAAGAATTAAATAATTAAATAATTAAATAATTAAATAATTAAATAATTAATGGATTAAATTAAATGATTAAATTAAATGATTAAAAAGATTACTAATATAGCCCTGAAGTCTACACTTTTATCCGCAGCATTGATGGGGAACATTGATGTTCAAGAACCTGAATTTATTGACGATGATCTAGATTATATCCAATCAAATTTAGTAGATATTTTAGGTAGCTTTAATTTTAATAAAGCAGCAGCTAAAGATATACTCATAAACAAAGCTGATGGAACAGATATAGATAGTGGTGAATATACTGGAGAGCTTTACAATGCCTTGTTTGTCTATACGCAATGTGATTATGGTTGTAATTATAATACAGAGGATAGAGATTATGATAACCCTGTAAGGGATCGTGCATGTGATGTGGTTGCTGATTCCATGCCTGTGGATTGTGTTGCAAGTGAGGCAAGGCAAGAGCTAATTCCTGATGGTTGCTCTGATGCAGGTCTGTTATCGCAGTGGGGTGACTTCTTTAAGCCATCTTGTAACACACATGATTTATGTTACGGTGACGTCGACTCAACACGGTCAGAATGTAATTCCCTTATGAAGAGTGATATGTATAAACAATGCTCGAACCCCATTCCGGGATTCACAGTTTCGCAATGCAAAAGTGTAGCTAATACTGCACATAATGGAGTGGTAGCTTTAGGTTGGCTTTTTTATTCTGACGCCCAAAAGGCTGCTACTTGCGTTTATTGGAGTGATGAAAGAGCTTACTGGGGTTGCCCTCGAGCTTAGTCCATTACTTTTTCTGTTGTGCGATAAAATATCGCACCTATTACTATCTACTAGGATAAATAATGCCATTATTAAAAAATGCAATATGTTTTTGTCTATTAATTTTAATAGCAATGAATAGTTTTGACTCAATCGCTCAATGCAGAAAAAACTTCTTTTCACACGCTGAATACCGTTATTTCGATACTAATAATCTTGCTATATTTTCAAAGAATTTTATTGAGAATAAGACTACGGAGGATGAACTACAAAAAATATCAAATGATTTCAAACTTATTTCGAATGCCCTTGATAAAGGTGGAGTTGAAAATTATGTAGATCTTGCATTAAATGGTTCAGTACCTGATGTAGTCTCTATGATGGGAAATGAACTTAATTTATTCGATTTAGCAATAATAAATGGAGCAAAGGAGGAGTTATTAAAAAAAATTCTAGATCGAAACTACTCTGTTGGAGAGCAAGGCCTTAAAGTACTGCTTTCCAGATATGAAGTTTCATTCATTAATAATATTTTACCTTATTTGGACAACGAGGTTTTTACAAAAAAGATTGAAGAAAATAAACAAGAATATTCAATTTCAAATTACTTACTAAAAAAAGAAAAAATAGACATTCTTAATCTGTTATTGGAAAAGGGATATATTAGTGATAAATCATTCCAGAGCAACACACTAGTAGATTTGAATGACTTAAGTATGACTCAAAAACTGACTCTAAGTGACACTATAAATATTCCTGACTATATAAATAACTATAAAAAGCAACAGCATAAACTTTCAATTAATTCTCAAAAAAGGAATAGCTTTGAATCAGACTTTAAACATCACAATTTGATTGAATTATGTACTGAGGACTACAAAAACATTAATGAAGGAGATGTTCTATTTGGACTTGGATTTTCTCAAATTAAAACTAAATTAAAAGATTTGGGTCTTTCTATTGACTCTTCCATTATTGATATTGAGAAAAAATTTAACTCTCCAATAGCCACAGAATACGTTCTAAAATTAAAGGATGATAAAGTCCTTAATAATTTAACACTAAAAAGAACTAACGACTTCTCTGATCTTAATGCAAAGTTAAAAGTTGACAGCAACGTAGTTTATATCAACCAAGGAGGAATGACTTTTCAAGAGTTTTTATTATTAACTGGAAAGAGAGAGTTTGACAGCAAAGATCCCAGAATTAGATTGAACGTTATAGCCAAAAACTTTAAAGAATTTCAGAAGTATGGATTAAAGGAAAAATTTTCAAAGTCAAAAGAGTTAAATAAAACAATGTTTAGAGGGAAGAATTTCTCATACTACGCTCTTCTATTTTGGACTGATAAAAAAGATATTAAGTGGGCTTTTAAAATATCGGGAAAACCTAAATCTAAATTTGGACTTAATATAAAAGACCAAATATTAATAACAGGGTTTTATTTAAAAGACTTTTTGAAAAAACAAGACATTATTAAAGGATTAATGGACGATGTCACACCTCATCAAGAAATATTAAATTTATATAATAAACATATAATTAGGCCAAAGCTGAATTCCAATAAAGTTTAATGGTGTACTATACATATATAATAATCGTTTAGAGCTAGATATTCATCTGAACTGAATCAGATAAAATAAGTTATGACACCCAATAAAACAAAAGAAAGCGGCTTAATTCTATGTCAAGTTTACACAGCTCCCCCCTCCCTAAGGAGCAAGAAGAAAGTATAAAAGTAACTTTTAGATAATTACCCTGTGTATTATTATAAAACTGTCGATAAAATATATCATCGACGGTTTTTTTATTGCCTATGCTTCTCTTGAATACCAATCTTACCAATCTTACCAATTAACCTTATGACTATTAATGTCGGATAAGCTGCCGTATTTTATATCAAAACAAATGCTATTTGCCATTAGGCAGATTAAGATCATTGTCTGCTTTCAGGTAGGCTTTACAGTTGTTCTATATAGGAAATTACTACAAAAACAACACCACCTTTAAATACCACCTTCAGGTTGCACTTAAAAAAAGTGGTTTTAATATGTATTATAATCACTCTATGCTATATATAAAGGGAATAGTAGGCATTTAAAGCGGACGGACACTTGGATTCCGCTATTACTTTTGCCCCACATAAGTGTTCGAGTCAGGGAAGGGCCACCATTTTTAAAGACCCGCATTGTTAACAACCACTAACTAAAAATATTGTGCTACCATTGTGCTACTTTACTTCGTTAGAAATTCAACTTTAGCTTTTTAGTTTAATTTCATCTAAACCAATTATCAAAAATGATACAAACTGAAAAGTATATTTTTATAGAAATGCAAAAATTAAAAACAATATAAATTTATCTAGGTGTGAATTAATTTCTATAACTCAAACTGCATATTTATAATCCCCTATAAAAATGATCTTTTATGACTTCTTCGATAGCACCTCTTCAACACTTTGCTTCAAATCAATTGGTAAAAACGTAATAGCAGGACCTATCGTTGAGCCTTCATATTTTTCCCCCTTTCTCCTATCTTGCTCATATTTTATAAGTCCAAGTTTTTCAAGCTTCTTAAAGGCCTTTTGTACAACCTGCTCACTAGGGTGATAAATTTCACAACCACTTCCTTGTTTGCAGTTTTTATAATTAGATTCCGCAGCAAATTCCAACGCATAATTTAATAGTTTAGGTCTCCAAACCCTACTTTTTAAACTACTAGGATTTCTTAATTTTTTATTAATCAAATAAACTCCAAATTCAAATTCTTGCGGTGTTAAAAAAGGCCTACCAGTTCTGCTTTCACTAGAGTCAGGCTCAGTAGTTTTTATTTCTTTAAAATTTCGCGCCTCCATCAACCTCTTCAAATAACGCCCTAGATATTTTGATTTGCTTTTGCTGTAAGCATAACTAACATGCTTCTTCTTACCACTTACATTCCCACCCATAAATAACCACCTTTATAAAAACCATATTATAAACAACGAAAAGTTATTGTTTTATATTAATGCATTACATGAGCATATACCACTTTATAATATCCATATAAACCATGCGTGGTTCATATACCATCTACCAATAAAGAAATAACGCTCTTATTATGGACGTACCAAATGAGCTGCAGGCACTCTCTTGTTACTTATTTGAATATTAAAAATCATAGGGATAATTATGGGTATTTACCTGAAAAAAGATTCTTCAACTCCAATTAAGTGCACTGAAACTTTACTTGTTTCTGACGTATCAATATTTGAGTTAGATAAACATAAGCTACTTACTACTCAAGAAGCTGCCGTAAGCCTAAAACTAAAACCAAATACTTTAGCAAAATGGCGATGCCAAGGAACTCATCCTGAACTTTGTTGGGTGAAAATTGGTTCTCGTTGCCTTTATTCACGTGAAGCAGTTAAAAACTTCATTCATAAAAATATAAAAACAACAATCACTTCAATGAATCAGGGATAGGAAAAACCATGTTAGATTTCAAATTAACTAACACAGCTAAAAATGTATCTAAACACATTTGGAAATCAATTGGTGAGCCTTTAAGTCTTGATTATCCATTCATAATGAACTCAGTGTTCTCAAAACTTCCAAACGAACAACCAGAAAAAGTAACCGTTAAAGATGCAAGAATTTTAATAAAGAAATGTAATAACTTAAATGCCCGTAACTATAATATCTATGCAAAAGTAGATATTGATACCTTAGGAAACAATAATCAACAGCTAATAAAAATGACATTTATAGGTAAAGAGGTTGAATTTTCAAGTTTCATTGATGATTTACCAATAACGCCTACATCAACATATAGAACAGGAAGTAAAAATTTCAGCGCATATTTCTTAATCAGTAATTGTTCATCAAAGTTAGCCGAAGAGATTAAACAAGAATTAATTAACGATTACCCTGAATACGCAGTTGCAATACCAAAGTATATACTATTACCCAAATTCATAAATAATCGCTTAAACCGTTTCAAAGTGAAGCAACTAGAAATATGTATCGACAAAATTACATCTGAAGGGTTTATTAATTGTTTCGATCTAGATATCTGGCCAGAACCAAAGGAGTTAGATTCTTGTGTGTCTAAAGTTAAAGATCTTGATATGGATTCGCTTCCAAGGTTAATAAAAAACTTTGTCAGTGAAGGGGTTGAAAGCATTGGATGCCAACCTGATTTTATAGCTATACCTTTAATAATAGAGATAGCTTCATTAATAGGTCATAAAATACACCTACAACCAAATGAAAATAAATCATTTTTAATAGCAGTCAATTTATGGGGCATGATAATTGGCTCCCCAGGAACTAAGAAAACACCGGGATCTTTGTTAGCATTAAAATTATTAGATGAACTAATTAAGCAAGCCGATAACTCCTTTTTTTTACAATCTAAAAAAGCGGATGCTCAAAAAGATGTAGATAGCCTCAGATATCAGATTGCTTTAAGAGAAGCAAAAAAGATAATTGAAGATATTGAATTTTCAGAAAATAAAAAAGATACCCAAAACTTAATACGAAAAGCAGAAAGAAAGCTACAACGCGCGAGTTCAAACAACCGTATAAGTATCAAAAAACGCTATAAAACAAGCAATACTACATTTGCAGGACTCCATAAACTAATGCTTGAAAACCCAAACGGTTTCTTATTAGCTATTGATGAAATTATTGGTTTACTAAGTATTCTCAATCGAAAGGGAAATGAAGAAGTAAAAGCATATATTTTAGAGTGCTTTACAGGTTTTGGATCATTTGATGTTGATAGAGCGACTACAAAACACCTAGCTGCTCACAATATGATTTTATCTATTTTTGGAACGATTCAACCTGATAAGCTCAAACCGATTCTAGCTGATGTTCTCAGTGGCGGTATACAGAATGATGGATATTTAAATCGCTTTCAACTGCTAGTAAGTCCTCCAACCCCTTCGACTAAAAATGTACAAAACTATGTATTTAATCA
>Ga0105356_10003805_pt1 | contig 14748 bp, 6 predicted proteins | sample GOMGulsemesocosm_3_FD_83502 | JGI IMG/M metagenome (GOLD analysis project Ga0105356, IMG submission 83502) | Methane-oxidizing microbial communities from mesocosms in the Gulf of Mexico - GOM9D Gulf of Mexico | ecosystem: Environmental > Aquatic > Marine > Cold seeps | place: Gulf of Mexico...
CTGTTTTCTCTTTTATTCCAAACACTGCCGAAACTTCTTTTTACGGTATGATGAAGGGAATGCAGGAAGAATTAGATAAAATAAAATTTAATAAAATAAAAGCATTAGGAGAAAATCCTTCTGATGAAGACTTGCAAGCTGTTTTAGCATTAAGAAACAGAATGGAAAAAATTGCCATTAAAGATGCTAAACTCAGAACCTTTATTACTCAAGATGATAGCCGTGATGACTTAGTTGCTCACGTTTATGACATTACTTACGGAAGTGTCTACGAAACAGACAACTTGGTAATTATTGATGATTCGATAGTAAGAGGAACCACTTTAAAGAAAAGTATACTCAATATTTTAGATCGATTAAATCCTAAAAAGATTGTTGTTGTTTCTTCAGCTCCTCAAATTCGCTACTTAGATTGTTACGGAATTGATATGGCTAAAATGGGTGATTTTATTGCTTTTCAAGCAGCAATTGCACTATTAAAAGACCACGGAAAAGAAAACATAATTGAAGAAACCTATCAAAAATGTAAGGCTCAAGAAGGTTTACCTAAAGAGGAAATTATTAATAACGTAAAAGCTATTTACGCTCCTTTTACTGCTGAAGAAATTTCTATAAAAATATCTGAGCTATTAAAACCAGCGCATATTAACGCTGAAGTTGACATTGTTTACCAAAGTATAGAAGGTTTACATGCTGCTTGTCCAGATCATAAAGGAGATTGGTATTTTACAGGAAATTACCCTACCCCAGGCGGAAACCAAGTAATTAATAGAGCATTTATCTATTACGTTGAAGGAATCGATAAAAGAGCTTATTAAGTTATTAATTACAATTATCCAGAATTAATTAAACGTTTTAATATACCGTTAGACTCACCTAACACCTTTAAAAGCCCATATTAATGGGCTTTTAATTTTTTACATTATATTTGAAAACATAAACCCATAATGCAATTATGGTGCACATTTACCATAAACGGTGGTTAGACTTTATGTAAAAAATAATCTATCGCAACAAATCACAACTTTATATTTTTCTTTAGAGTGTGAAAGTATAATTAACATAAAACATTATGAAATGCTTCATATTTACTTTATTTATCGTTTTATTAAACCTTACAAACTCAAATGCACAAACAGATACAAATTCTAACAAAGGAATTTATACTATGTCATTGTCAGAATTATCGAAAGTAAAAGTTATAACCTCCTCAAAAACAGATGAACTCATTGACGATGCTCCGAATGTAATATATGTTATTACAAAAGAAGACATTCTGCTAAAGGGTTATAAGAATCTGGAAGATGCTTTGGTAACAATACCGGGATTAGGTGTTTTTCATAAAGACATTCAGATGGTAGCACAGGTGAGGGGTATAGCGCCAAACGATAACGAAAAAATTACTTTTATGATAAATGGGCAAAGCATCAATCAGGTGTATGAGCCCGAAGTATTTAATGGTGCTATAAGACTCGAAAATCTTGAAAGAATAGAGATTATTGTGGGCCCTGGCTCTGTCTTATATGGATCAGAGACTTTAGGCGCAATAGTTAATATGATTACCAAGAAAACCAATGATACTGAAATATACACCTCAACAGGTAATAACCGTACACATTCAGCAACTTTAAATTATGGTGCTAAAAGTAAAAAAGGGAACGTATTTCTCTCTGCTTCTTATGCAGAAAAGGGAGGCTATGACGCCTGGTCAAGCAATTCGAATAGCCCAGGTAACAGCTCCCTTTCCGGAACAGAATACACAGGACTACTCTATCCCAGCTTCACTATTCTGGGCCAGGCAACTCACAAAAATTTAGACTTTCAGTTCTATTCATTAAATTCTCAAACCACTGATTTACACCTACATAAAGGCGCAGCAAAAGATGGAAGAAGGTATGATTATCTCAACTTATTTAGGGTGAAAAACAAGAAAGAATGGGATAATAAAACTTCTAGCAGAATAGAACTTTTGGGAGGATCAAAAAGAACACTAAGAAACATTGTAGAACTAGGAAATGGTACAGGTGATCAGCCGCAATGGGACATTTCTCAAACTTTTTATGCTACCGAAGCAGCTGTTCAACGAACTACAAAAAAAAACTATTTTCAAGCAGGAATACAAACTCAATTAAAACAACACAGGCATAATTACGATTATAAAATTTATCCTGATAATCCGGATCAAGGCTCTATTGGGAAAGACAGCACCTACAATAACTACATCCGTTCAATTGTTAAGATTACAAATACTCACTCCTATGCAATATACTTGTCAGATGAATTTAAGCTATCTAATAAATTAAAATTTACTGCTGCAATCCGTTTTGATTATGATGACATTCTGGAGAACAAAAACATATACACATCACCACGAGTAGCAACTATCTACAAACCAAAAGAGAATATCATATTTAAATTAATGTATAACAAATCTACACGAATGCCTCCGCCAATTGGAACTCCACTAAATATGCTATGGGGTAAAGAAAATGAAGGTGAGCCTTACGCCCCAAGTTGGGCCACATTAAATTATAATGCAGATAAACCAGAACAATTAACCGCTTACGAATTTCAGTCAATAACCTACATAAAAAAAACAAGAATTGCTTTCAATCTATATTATCAAGTTCTAAACGATTATATCACCTGGTTTGCACCAAGAACAAATGTGGGTGATTTTACTGGATATGGTTTTGAGGCAGAGGTAAAAAGTGAAATTTCTAAAAAACTTAATATCTGGGCAAATACTGCTTACACCCAGAATGAATTTGTTGCAAGTGCACTTTTTTTCTCTGGAACTTCCCCAGTAGGGGATGCAGCATACAAAACACCGTCTAACGATAAAGGTGAAGCAGCAGCTGTTCCAAAAATTACAGGCTTATTTGGAGCAAACTATAATGTATATAAAACCATCAATTTTAGTTCATATGTAAGATATTTTACTTTACAGCCAATGAACATAAATAATGAATGGATATACGCCAACAATGTGTACTACCTAAACGCTACAGTCGTATGGACCAATATTCTGAAAAAAAAATGGGATATTTCTTTTTCGGTAAAAAACATACTTAATAATCGCAAATTTATTGGTTCACAATGGCAAAAGGAAGCTTACAAACCCAGAGGTGAAAATTTTGAGATTACTTCAATTCTTAGGTTTTAAAATGGATTTTTAGCTAGTTTAACCAAAATCATTTAAAACGTTAGAATAACTGGTAGCAATTTGAATTATATTATTTAAAATCTGGACTACAAATCGTAAGCCGACTGAAAACAAAAGAAGACAATAATTAAAGCACAAAAACCAAACAATGACCCTCGTGTAATACTCCCCTATTGTTTCACCAACTTCCGTTGCTCCACCTTATTGTCTCTAATAATTCTCACTATATATATACCTGCTGATAATCCAGCAAGATGAAGAACCTTCCCTGTTATTCTTACGTTTTGTACCTTACCAGCATAATCAAAAACTTGAATCGATTGAATTTCGCCTGTTAAATTGGATATTGTAACTCCCCCAGAGCTTGGGTTAGGATAAATCTCCCATTTCGGCTCTTCTTTTAATTGCTGAACCCCAGTCGTATTTAATGCCAAAACAATTGCTGCATGAGCATTTACCTTCCCCCACCCCCACATTGTACTGTGTGGTGGAATTGGACCAGTGTGCTGATCTAATCGTGCCGTTTGTTTTATAATATCTTTTATCTGTTGAGGAGACAAATAAGGATTTGCATCCAAAATAAGTGCAACAACTCCAGCAACAACAGGACTCGACATGGATGTCCCACTAAAAGCGGCAAAAGGATAGGTTCTACCATTAAAAAGCACAGACGCTACTTGAGTAAAACTGTTATCTGTATACGAAGAGATTGATGAAGTAACTGCTACTCCAGGTCCAGAAATATCTGGTTTTAATGTATCATTAATTAAAGGCCCTAAACTTGAAAAACTTGCCTCTTGTCCACCATACAAAGACCCATTAAATATTCTAAACTCTGAAGAATGAGCAGCTACACTAATACTAGAATAAGAACATGAAGGAGCTCCAATTCCATGTGTTTTATTTCCTGCAGTCATGCTTATTCCCGGTACAGAAAAGGCTGTAAATGGCATTCCCCAGTTTCCTACATCTGATGTTAGCTCTGTTACATTCCAATAATGAACTGTTCCATTGGTTGCCGTAGATTTTAACACAACGTTATATCCTATTGGCGGAATTTTTACACGTAAGCGAATTTGAGGTCTATTATTAGAAGGATGAGTAGCATCTGCTGATAGATTGAACCAGATCGTATCTGTATTCACAACAACAAAAGAGTCTATGTAATTAGTCGTTGTTGCGGTAGAGAACAGTGAACTTTCCCCAACGAATGTTGTTCCGTTGTAAATTTCAATTCCAGCCTCGAATGGCACTCCTTGTTCTCCCCACATGTGAATACTCTGCCCCCACAATGTTGATAGTGCAGCAGAATTGTAAAATTGAACTTGAGAGTACAACGTATCTGTTGTAAAGTCCTTTTGGATATGAAAATTTACATTCCCATTATTTCCTGCTGACGAAACAAAAACAACCCCTAGAGCGGAATAATTGTCAAGCGCTTGACTTAAAAGAGAAGTTCCATCAATAGCATTCATGTGATAAAGCCCCCAACTCATATTTATGACCAGTCGTTTACCCTCGTCAATTGATTTGTTGTACATCCATTCCCAAGCATCTAATACGGATGATTCATCAACTAAAAATGTTGTGAATAAGAAATTTGATTCAAATGCAATTCCTCTATATGGGGTCCCAGATCCAGAGCCTCCAGCAATACCTGCGACATGAGAACCATGTGTCGCATAAGAATAGATATTTGAGGTGTCAGCTTGAGCAAGAATCAATTCAGCAGGAGTAGAATATTCTGTTCCATATGAATAATTTGCAGGAGCAGGTCCTGAAGTTTTAAATTGATCCCACGCAGCCAAAATACGTGAATCCTGTAAAAGAGTATCGTAATACATTGGCGAAGAATAATCAAATCCCCAGTCTGTAATTCCAATCAAAACATCTTTCCCTGTATACCCTTCTGGCAAACCGTAGCCAGCCCAAACACTATCTGCTCTTACATCTCCTGGGGCTTTATGCAACATTGGTTTGATTTTCCCAGCAATCTCAAGTTGTACAAAATTAGAATTGAATTCTATATTAGCTAGATCTGTAAGTGGGTATTTAATACTAACGATTTCTCCAATTTTAGCACCAACGAGAACATCACTATTAATTAACTCCGTCTTACTATATGTAGATGAAATTTTTGCAACAAATGAAACGTAGTCGATACCATAAATTGTATTGATAGCAAAACGATCTCGTAATTGTTGCGACACCTTACCTTCAGTTGTCAATTTAATGATTTCGGTAATATCTCCTTTAGTATTTGATGACATTGTTATTTGTCCAATGCTGAAACTCGAAATTAAAAGAAGTCCAAGAAAGATTAGTTGTTTCATATTTAGTTAAATTGATATAGTACTAAATTAAGTCAAAAACTTGAATTATTCCCAAAAGGAACAAAGGCTAATACTCTCCAATTAAAAAATAATAGACTTATAAAGTAATAAGAGTTCTACACAACGATTAACACTTATAAATATAAGTACTGTTGTGTTATATAAAGAACTAATAAAGGGTCATGATCTCTTAAAACCCTATTTAGCCCTTTTGTATAATGGGACAGCCGAACAAGCTTCTCCAAACATAATGTTTTTAGCTATTTCTTGTAGATTCACAGAGAAATCAACCACTACAGATTCTGGTATAGCATATTTCCCGCAACCCTTTACAATAATGTTTTTGTCTTGATATGGAGTATAGTCTATTTCGGAAAGCACATCACTAAAAATTGCTTTTTCTAAATCCTCTTTACCCCCAAAAACTACTTTCTTTGCAAATGGTTTTAACTGTAATGCGATTAACATAAAAGCCCACAAAGGCACAATTGCATCAGCAGAACAAATAACCCCTACATATTTCCCTTCATATTCCGTCCAATTAGTTTCCTTCAGTTTGGCTCTAAATTCTTTTTCAATTAAAGCAATCTCATCTCTTAAAAAACCTTTAATATCAAACAACACTCGCTCTCCCTCTGGATAAAACTCATCCAAACTAACCTGAACTAAACTGCTATTCTCTACTCTGTTAATTATTTCGTCTCCCATCTTCTTTATAAATGCTTTTGTTTGAACAAAATTAATGAATTATACTTTTAATAATTCTAATAGTATTTTTGACAACCATATTCATTCAATATTTAACTTTTCAAACAACGTTATTTCTACTCTTTTCAACATTCCACATTGTTGGTCATACTAAAAATGATACTAGAAAAGACATTCAGAATAACGAATCCATTGAGCACCTCATACAACTAAGCAAGGAAGGGAAAACTGAATAATTCATCAAAAAGGATTTTCAAATTTTAGGATCAAAAAGAAGAACTATCCCAAGTGCACAGCTTAAGATTATACAGATATTTGACCCCCTATTCAATTGAATAACATTAAATCTGTTAAAAAGTTATTATATATCGCCAATTGAAGAGAGCAAAATGTAGTTTATTACCATTACTGATCAATTAGATAAAAATATCTAAGAGCAAAAATTAATTAAACAAAAATTTCACAATAGAACTTTAACAAAGCAAGAAACTATACTGGAATTTCAGCAGAGAGGGAAGCTCCGAAGCAGAAATGATACTGCATATCTTAGCATCAAAAAAATATTACCACCCCTCTAAATCAGCTACAGTTAAGTTACTGAGTACCCATTATGTACCCACCTATTTTTCAGGATAATTCAGCAAATGACTTACATTTGGTACAATATCAATTAACAACAAAGGCTTAATCATCAAAAAATAATTAAGCAATAATATTACCCTATGAAAAACCTTCCTAAGAAAATAAACATCTCATTACTATTTACAACAACACTACTATTATGCATTAGTTTCAATTCATATAGTCAGTGCGAATGGATACAGACAGATTTTGAGGACTTTGAAGGGGCAAATCCATTTCCTTTTGTAACTACAGGTGCTATTTACGGTGGCGGAACCCATAGTGCAGGAGCTAAAAATGGAACCAAAGGTCTTTGGTTAAATGTTCAAAATGGAGGTACAGGATTCGCTGGCCAAGTCCTATACAATCGCCCATATAATGTTTGCCCTGGTCAAGACTATCAGTTTCAAGCATGGATAGGCGGAACTGGCGGATCAGATTTCACAACAAGTGTTTATGATGGAACCAACATTACTGGCATCCCTCTCGCCACTTACAACTCATTCAACGGCTGGAATTTCCAAACTATTGGAGTATTTACTCCTACATTATCAACCATTACACTAGTTGTTAGAAATAACCTTCAAGGAAATGGTGGCGGAAATGATCTCAAAATGGACGATCTTGAACTACAAATTTGCTATCCACCTTTGCTAGATAGCTTGGTCAATTTATGTGTTATTCCTACACAGATATCACTATACGATAACCTGCCTGTACAAATGGACAATACTGGTTCTTGGGCAGGGCCTTCAGCGCTTACAGGAGGGTATTTAGGAAATTACGACCCCGCAATGATGTCTCCTGGCACGTATTTTTATACCATTTCTGGAGCTGGATTTTGCCCAGACACTATTAATTCAGTTACAATACTTGCCGCTCCAAACTTAACAACAACAGATATAACAAATTGTGATCCTATTAGTGCAGATATTACTAATTCCTTTATTGACAACAACAATATTGGAGGAACAATATCTTATTGGCAAGATGCTTTAGCCACAATTTCCGAACCTAATCCAACAAACATTACGACAACAGGAACTTATTACATCGTTATGGATACTGCCGGCTGTGCAGATACTGCTGAGGTAAATGTAACAATTACTTCTATTCCAATAGTAATGGCTGGCCCAGATCAAACAATCTGTAGTGGAGATCAAGTAACTTTAATTGGAAGTGGAGCAGCAACACTAAACTGGACTAACGGAGTTCTAGATGGGGTTCCTTTTACCCCTACAGACACCACAATTTATATACTTGTTGGTATCAATAATGGGTGTGTAGGCTCCGACACAGTTAACGTTTTCGTAAATCCACTCCCCTCTATTGATGCTGGTGTGGCACAATCCGTTTGTGAAGGAACACAAGTAGTCTTAAACGGATCTGGAGCCAATACTTATAGTTGGGATAATGGAGTAATAGATGGAGAACCGTTTACGCCAATTAGCACCACAATTTACACTTTAATAGGTACTACAAATAATTGTTCAGACACAGCGCAAGTAACTGTTACAGTAGGCCCAAGCCCCACAGCTGACATTCAACCCTCCATCTTTACAGGGGCCCCTCCATTAATTGTATCTTTCACTAATGGAAGTACTCTTAGTAACAGTTACATTTGGGACTTTGGGAATGGAGACAGGAGCTCTTTATTTTCACCTCCCAATATTACTTATCAAGATTTTGGAACTTATATTGTGACTTTAACTGTTACCGACCCTATCACAGGTTGTCAGTCTTCAAAACAAATTGAAATTGAGGTCATACAAAATGAATTTACAATTCTAGTCCCTACTATTTTCACCCCTAATGGTGATGGCATCAATGATGTCTTTAACCCTGTGATTGAAAATTCAGAAAGCTATTCCATGACAATCTTTAATAGATGGGGATCTACTGTTTTTGAAACAAATAACGTTAACACTGGTTGGGACGGAAAAAAAAATGATAGTAAAGTAGCCGAAGGAACTTACTATTTTCTCATTGAATACAGCTTTTACAAACAAGGGGTCTTAACTTCTAACAGTGTAAAAGGCACTGTTTCTTTATTAAACTAAACAGATCTATTTCCATTTTTTTCACGCTCAGTCTAAAAATAAGATGTAAGATATTTTTTTTATGGAATTCTGATTCCAATAAGTTCGTCCTATCCGACAATCAGACTTAGACCTTATAAAAAGTGAAACATTAAATTTCACTTTCAACATAAATGATTTGAAAATCTAAATCGATAAAGTAATGTATCTGTAATATTTACACTCAGTCACCATACATTTTATCAGTAACTTTTTTCATAACTTGCATTCTAAAATAAATGATTATCATTTTCAATAAATAGACTTAAACCTTATTGAATAGTGATATTTACTAAAAAGAGGTTCTAAGTATTGTTTAAAAGTATGTCAAAAATAATCAGTTCATTTATTTTCATTCTCATAACATGTGGCGCATTCGGGCAACAGAATAAAAGTGTCTATAATGATCAAGAACAGTCTCAGCATAAGAAGAGCATAAAAAATATTTATCACTTAAAAAATTTAGGTGAATTAAGTCTGCCAAAATTAAATTCGGTTTTAAACGAGTTAGTTTATAATGGTGATGAAATACATGATTCTATTGCCAAACTTCGCATTTACCGATCCTATTATTGGTCAAAAAAAGATTTAATAAATGGACTTAAGTCTCGTGTAAAGCTACTCGCTCAATACTCTGACAATCTCACAAAAGAAGAAATTGGATCCGCACAGATGAAAGTTGGTCAATCATATTACGAACTTAAGGACTACCAATTAGCATTAAGCTTTTATAAAAAAGCCAAGTTGAATATTATTCCTAGTGATAACGAGGAATTGTCTCTGAGCTTTGGCTTAGTCTATTTAAAACTTGAAAAATTTAAGCATTCCATAGCAGCATTCAATGAAGTAAAAAAGCTATCGAACAAACCGAAAAAATTGTTGAGTGCTATCAACTCTTTGGGGTTTGTAAAATTTCTGAATAACGATTACAAAGGAGCTGAAGAAAGTTATTATGAAGCATTGAATATGTTTTCTACGAATAGCACTAAAATTGACAGTTTACATTTTGCCATTCTTCAAAGTAATATTGCAAGTTTAGAAATAAAAACTGGCAATCTAAAAAAGGGAAGGCAACGCTTATTGGATATTGTAAATTCGAACTATTTTGAATCCATCGCGAAATTTCAAAAACAAGAAATATTTATGAAATGCGCTAGAGCATTTTTAATGAGTAATGACTGTTTAAAGACTAAAAAATACTTAGACCATTACGGCAACACATTAACTAAAAAACAAAAGAGATCTAGTAAAGAACGGCTATTATATTTAGAGTTAAAAACCAGTTGTCATAATATTTGTGGAGAAAATAAGCTATCAAAACTTGCTTTTGAGAGCTATCTAAGTCAATTACAAAAAATAAATAAACGAGAACTAAAGTTATCAAATTCAGCAGGAACGATTACCTCTTTGCTTTATGAGAACCAGATTAACCTTGCAGGTAGCCATCTTAAATTAGAAAAACAATCCAAGAAGGATTTAAAGATTTCACATTCAAGATTGATCATGCTATTTACACTGAGTTCAATTTTGTTTCTTGTATTTTCGGGTTTGTTACTAATTTGGTTTATTCAAAAAAGAAAAGTGCAAAGAAGAAATGACGCTTTACTTAAGTTAGAGGCTGATCTCTTAAATGAGAAAAAGATGTCTCACGTCCTAGAAAAACAAATGCAGGAAAAAGACCTTGAGAATCGCAAATTAGAGATGACTCAAATTTTGAATGAAATACGAGATAACTCATCACTCTCTGAGGAAGTGACAAACAGACTTCAACAAATGAAAAAAAAGGGTGGAGATGTACAAAGTGATATTGCACAATTACTAGAATTTATAAAAACGATCAATCGTAACGAAGAATTTAACAAGTTAATTGAAGAAAAATCTGATCTTTTACATTCAGGATTTCGCGATAAAATTGGACTTACTTTTAGCAATCTTTCAAAATCAGAAACTCAACTATTAATTCTAATTCGTTTGGGACTTAGAACTAAAGAAATTGCTCAATTTAAAAATGTTGAAACCACTTCAGTTCGAACATTAAAACATCGTTTGAAAACTAAAATGAATATTCCCAAAGAAGTTGAGCTTTTTGATTTTATCAAAAAATTATAACCGTAGGGTTAATCATTAGTACATAAAAAGAAAGACTCTATCCACACTTACTCTGTGTTTATCGCCTTACAACGTAAAATGTTGACACTTTGTTCACGCTTTTTAATTTCTAGTTGACACTTCGTTTTTACTTATTTTTTTGAAAGGAAAGTGCTACTCATAACTTTATCCCAGTTTAATTATTAAAACAATAAGTTATGAAAGTAAAATACTTAATGAGTGCTTTTGTTTCACTTTTAGCAAGTGGATCATTAGTAGCTCAAGACAACCAGTTAGATTGGGCCAATTCAATTGGAGGAACTAGTGGTAATGATCAAGGCCGTGCAATTACAGTAGCTGACAACGGAGATGTTTACACTGCAGGAAAATTTGGTGGTACGGTAGATTTTGATAAAGGTACAGGTGTGCATACGATGACATCAAACGGTGCTTATGATGCATACATTGTAAAAACAAACAGTGCTGGCACCTTTATTTGGGCAAAACAATTTGGAGGGACAACAGGTAGTGACTACGGTACTGCACTAGAAGTAGATGCATCAGGAGTTTATTTAGGTGGTGTTTTTAAAGGTTCAGGTGTAGAATTTGATGCTGGTGCAGGCTCAACTACGCTATCTTCAGCAGGTACAAATATTGATGCTTTTATCCTGAAAATGGATACTGCAGGTAACTTTATGTGGGCATCTAAATATGGAGGGACTAGTGGAGACGGTCCAAATGATTTTGTGTTAGACGGAATTGGAAATCTTTACATTGCAGGACATTTTAACTCAGGATCCCCTTGGTCTTCAGCTTCGTTTGGCCCTTCAATTTCATTAAGCAATACAGCAAACCAATGGGGTAGTGGCCAGTATGAAGATGCGATTGTGGCCAGAATGGATACCGCAGGTAACTTTATTTGGGTAAAACAATTTGGGGCTTCTGGTCAATCTAGAGCTGAAGGAATTACCGTGGATTCTCAAGGTAATGTTATTGTTACTGGTTGGTTTAAAGAAGAAATTGACCTTGATCCTACTGCAGGAAGTTTAATTGCTGATTGTGTTGGTGATCGTGATATTTTTTATGCTAAATTGGATACTGCAGGAAATGTTGCTTGGGCGAAAACACATGGTGCATGGAGTACAGATCAAGGAAGGTCTGTTGTATGTGATAAAGATGATAATATTTACATTACTGGTACCTTTAGTGGAAGTATTGATTTTAATTACTCAGCAACAGCCACGGATAGTTTAACAAGTGATGGAGGTAAAGATTTGTATCTTCAAAAATTAACTCCTGCAGGTAATTTTATTTGGGTAAAACAAATTGGTGGAGTAGCAAACACTTTTCCAAAAGATTTAAACATTGATTCCTTTGGGTACCTTTATGTTACAGGAACTACTGCAGGAGCATTGGTAGACCACAATCCAGGAGTTGGAATTGATACTACAGCTTATTTTGGAGGTCAAGACATTTTTATTGATAAATTAGATGTGGATGGAAATTTCGTTTGGGCAAAAGCTTATGGTTCAACCGGGGGTGATCAATCATTCCAAAGTTTTGTTGATGATGCAGGAAATTATTATACAACAGGTTTTTATTTAGATACAGTTGATTTTAATTATGGTGCTGGCCTTGATACGCTAGTTTCTAGTCATAATGGTACAGTTCATAAAATGGATGCTTTCTTTTTAAAATTAGAATCATCTTGTAGTACGCCATTTTCTAGCTCAGAAACTATAATGTCATGTGGCGCTTATACGTGGGCTGCAAATGATTCAACTTACCAGTTAGATGGTGTGTATACGGAAGTTTTAGGTTCGATGTATGGTTGTGATTCTGTAGTAACGTTGAATTTAACGATCAGTAACATTATTGATGTTACCGTTTCTATAAATTCTGGTAATTTAATAGCAAACGCTACAGGGATGGTATATCAATGGTTGGATTGTGACAATGGTTATGCTGCAATTGTTGGTGATACTTCTGCTACTTTCATTCCTTCAGTTTCTGGAAACTATGCAGTAAGCATTGATGATGGAACATGTGTGGATACTTCTGCTTGTTATTCTGTAATAGGAGTAGGAGTAAATGACTTAGCGTTAAACAGTAATGTATCATTCTATCCAATTCCAGTTTCTGATATACTTACAATTAACTATCAAGATGCTTCAGATCTACAAATAAAGGTTCTTGATATGACAGGTAGAGTTTTAGTGAATACTACATCAAATCAACAAATTACTGAAATTGATTTAAGTTCACTTTCTGCAGGAATTTATTACGTTACTGTTTTTGAAAATGGAGCATTGCTTACAAAGAAAATTGTAAAACAATAGTCAACTAACTTGAAGCAAAAAACGCGTCAACAGATAGTGAAGAAAAATTATCGACAGTTTAGTTTAGCTTAGTTTAGCTTAATTTAAAGGCATCAATACTTAGGTATTGATGTCCTTTATCACATTAGATTAATAATGTTTAATCAATCTTAAGCAGATGCCTACTACTTAAAAACAGGCAAAACACCCATCTTAATTAGCAACATAAATTTTAAATATAATTGGCTTTTTTAATGATTTAGTAGTTTAACTAAAATTGGCGAGCAATTTAAATTCAACAATTAATTAAAAGGATAAACAAGATGATAACCTCTTGTTACCCCCCATAAATGACTGAGAAACTTCTTACCCATACTTTTGAGAAACATACTTAGAAACAACTTTTGAAAAATAAGAATATGAGGAAATTATTATTAGGTTTATTATTAACCGTTTTTTGTACCCAAATTGTATCTGCGCAAGACACAACAATTGTTCAAACTTTAGATTTTAGTGATATTACCAAAAGACGAGGATGGTACATATTTCCGCAAGATACTACTTATGAAAAAGTATTGATGTATTATACACTCAAGTGTGATGCCGCAACTACTCAAGACAATCTTCCTTGTGGTGAATGGGATTACACAACATACACAAACATATACCAACACAACAATATAGGAGCTTCGAGATATATGGTAAATGGAACTTATCCTGATACCATTAACTTTACGAATACTCCAACCTACTCCTATTACGAAAACAATCAATATTTTATTACTTACAATAACGTTATAAGTGAGAGTAATCATTCAATAAGTAACGGAACAAATATTCAAAACCATCCTTTATCTTCAAGCTCTAAAGTGAGTCGTACTCAATACATATGGACAGCAGCTGAATTAGGTAATGCTGGTTTAACGGCTGGATCAATTGATAAATTAAAGTTTGATATCACCTCTTATGGATCTTCACTCAACAATTTAACGGTTAAATTGGGTCATACTAGTTTAACAACATTAACGAACTTTAAAAATGATAATCTTTCTGAAGTATATAACCTAAATACCAATTTCACAGCCACAGGAATAGATTCATTAAATTTTACAACTCCATTTGATTGGGATGGAACATCAAATATTATAGTAGAAATTAGTTTCACCAATAACTCTACCCCAACAAACAATAATATTAAAGGAGATGTTATTGCTTCCAATTCAGGGGTATTTTCCAACTCATCTAATCAGTATCTTAATTTAGATGGATCTCAATACGTTGAACTCAATTACAAAGGGATTCCTGGAAGCCAGAACAGAACAATGGAAACTTGGATTAAAACAACTGGTGTTAATCAAGAAATTGTTTCTTACGGAACAGGTGTGGGAGGAAAAGATTGGAGGTTTAGAATTAATGGAAATGGAACATTAAGAACA
>Ga0105356_10003807_pt1 | contig 14735 bp, 14 predicted proteins | sample GOMGulsemesocosm_3_FD_83502 | JGI IMG/M metagenome (GOLD analysis project Ga0105356, IMG submission 83502) | Methane-oxidizing microbial communities from mesocosms in the Gulf of Mexico - GOM9D Gulf of Mexico | ecosystem: Environmental > Aquatic > Marine > Cold seeps | place: Gulf of Mexico...
GGTTAATTATTGTTAATTACTCGTTTCTATTGTTATTTAGTATTGAACGTTTACTTATCATATCTATCAGCCGTTTTTAGTGATTTCCTTTAGTAACCGTTTTAGTCGTGTCAATGCACGGGAAGTGGCATGTTATTTTCTATAGTTGTTTGAATGGTTTTTTGGAATAGTTTTTGCAGTAGTTTTACAATCAAACTTAGTTAATCACGTTTAGTTACCGCCGAACACAAGTTAACTAATACAGAATTTTAGCAATTGGAATAGTGATGTCCTCAATGAATATATTACCAATTAATACCGTAGCTCATGTCGATAATAGTGATGAACATAGCTATACTGCAGCAGAAAAAGGGACTAGTGACTTCTTACAAGTGTATAAAAAACACCTCTCTAGCACTAATGAAACTAATGGTCGTCAAGACGCTGCTCATTCACCCTCAAGGCATGCAACTTCGGCAGATAAAAACAGTATAGTGCAAGCCGAACACTCTCCTAGCCAGAACGAGCAAGATATAAACGGAGTTGATACTTCAACATCAGCAGCTGAAAAGCAAAATACCGCCACGAAAATCGTTGCAGGTTCCCAGCAAGAAGTTGCCGCAGGTGGCAACAAAAGTGCAAAAAACACGAGTAGAGGGAATAGCGCAAGTAGAGCCAATAGCGAAGACAGCGTCAATAAATCAAATAAAAACGATACTTATGCAGCCAACACTCCTGTAGCCGGAGGTTCTAATGATGAAGCTAATATAGACGACGCTGGTCAACAAGCCTCAGCAGGGCAGGATGACTTAGATCAGTTGATGTCATTTTTTAATAAGGCAGATAACACCTTAACTTCACCAACGTCAACATCTGAGTCATCAACCAATACTGCAGATGTTAGTGACACTGATGATAAATCGACGGATGCCCAACACAAGCAATATGTCCAAGCTGCAGCTAATAAAGGCGCTGAAGGTATCGAAAAAGAAGCTGTGTCAGCACAAGTAGCTGAAGAGCAAGAGGGAAATGTCACTAGTTCGTTGAGCAGCCAAAGTACTACCCAAGAGGGGGGCTCAGCTAAGCTCCAACAGCAGCCGTCTCTAGCGCAAGACTCGAAGGTAGCGAACAATACGGTCGACAACTCAGAACAAAAATCGATATCAAATACTGAAAAAGTGGCTCAGTCGATTGATAGCACTTCAGTAAAACAAAGCTCCTCAGTCGATGAAACTGCTAAATCTGAGCAAGGCTCATCAACCGCAGCAACAGCAAATAAGATTAACATTGCAGCTCGCTCAGAAGCTAACTCTGAAATAAAGTCAGCAATAGCAAGTGAGAGTAACGTTGGTAATAGTACGAATGTTAATGTGGAAACATCTTCAGAACATCGTCTTAAAAATGTAGAAGGTACTAAAGAGAGTAAAGCAGCTAAAGCAACGGCTAATCAGGGGAGTTCAGCTCAAGGAGTTGTTTCCTCAAATTTCCCTAAAAAAGCGATAAATACAGCGGGGGCTGATAGTCAAAGCGGCAGTAATCAAGTACAAAAAAGCCAAAATATTGTTAACCAGAACGTCGTCAGTCAGGATGTTAGAAATCAGAGTGTAAGTAACCAAGATGTGAAGGGGCAAGATGCTCTTAACTTTGAAAGTAATGAATCTAAAGCGCAGAAAAGCACAATAGCAGGTACTGTTAAAACAAGTACTACCCAAGAAAGTACCACCGAAATAAAGAATAACTCTAACCAAACAGCCGCGCAGTCATCAGTGAATAACAACACGGTAGTGAGTGGTAATGCAGGCTCTACTATAAATAGCACGACCAGCAACACTATCAGTAATACAAATGCAGCTGCTGAGCACGCAAGTATAGAAAAAATTATCGCGGATCAAGCTGGCGTTGAAAAAGCCATTGCAGCGCAAGCTCACTCAGAAAAAGCGCTTTTAGAAAAGTCAGACTCAGTAGAAAATAGCGTAGAAAAAGTAAATAGTGATGCTAAAACCCCACAGGTTAATGCGAGTTATACTGATATAACGGCTAAAGCGACCCAAGTCACTCAACACCTTATTGATCAACAAGCAGCAGACTATTTTAGCCCCGCAGGAGCGACTGAAGTAGCTCAAGCACAAAAGAGCAATGCACAACTACACCAAGAAACTATTTCTATTTTTCGTAAAGACTTTGCTGACGAAGTTAAAAATAGAGTAATGGTGATGATTTCGCAGAAGTTACAACAGTTTGATATTATCTTAGATCCGCCAGAGTTAGGTAATATGCAAGTGCGAGTAAACTTACAAAATGAACAAGCAGCCGTGAGTTTTATTGTTCAAAATCCACAAACTAAAGATGCGCTCGAGCAAAATATGCACAAACTTCGTGATATGCTTGCCGAGCAAGGGGTGGATGTGGGAGATACCAATATCGAGCAACAATCTCAACAGTCAAACAATGAAGACTCAAACACTGATTCAAGTAATGGTTCAAAAAATCAACGAGAAGACAGTTTAGCGCAAAGCGATGATTTAATTGAGCAGTCATTATCTTTTACCGCCAGAGAGTCATCATCAAATGCCGTTGATTATTACGCTTAAGGAAAAAAAACAGCATAAATGATGATAATTTAAGCGAAATAGTCTTAAGTTGATGAAAACACATTGGCTAAGATGTGTTTCAAGGATATTATTTACAGATAATGATAAGCATATTAATTTACAAAGGGTAAATCATGGCAGATGAGAAAGACAAAGCTGACGGTAATGACGCTGAATTAGAGCTAGATGGTGGCGGCAAAAAAAATAAAATGCTGATTATTATCATTGCCGTGGTGGTGCTACTTGGCGCTGGCGGAGGAGGCTATTTCTTTTTTATGGGTGGTGATGAGCCAGTGACCCAAGAACAGCTTGATGCCGCTTTAGATAGTGACGAACCCGCAGGTGAAGGGGAAGCGCAGTCATCAGGTGCTCAAGTGGGTACTGCACTGTATGTACCTATGCCAAGACCTTTTCGTTTTAACGTACCCGGTGCAGCCCGTGATCGATTTGTTGAAATTAGAGTACAGTTGTTAGTGCGTGGTGGTGATAGAGAAGAAAGTGCTAAAAAGCATATTCCCCTGATTGAAAGTACTTTGCTCGGTGTTTTTTCACAAGCCAATGCCGATGATTTATCGACCAGCGCCGGCAAAGAGTCGTTAAAGCAACAATCGTTAGCGGCATTACAAAAAATAATGACTGATATAGAAAGTGATAAAACCGTTGAAAAAGTATTATTTACTGGCTTTGTAATGCAATAACAGCCTTTGGCTAAACTAATGAATAGACGGATTAAGTAGATACCACAACCAATGATGATAAAAAAGAGAATAACCTGTGAGTGATTTATTATCGCAAGACGAGATTGATGCCTTACTGCATGGTGTCGATGATGTTGAAGAAGAAGACATTGTAGAAGAGGATGAAGGCCAAGAAGGTGGCACCTCCGACTATGACTTCTCTTCACAAGATCGTATTGTGCGTGGCCGTATGCCAACACTGGAAATGGTCAACGAGCGTTTTGCTCGTCATATGCGTATTAGTTTGTTTAATATGATGCGCCGTACCGCTGAAGTGTCTATTAATGGCATTCAAATGATCAAGTTTGGTGAATATATTCATACCTTATTTGTCCCAACTAGTTTGAATATGGTGCGTTTTAGGCCCTTAAAAGGGACTGCACTAATCACCATGGAAGCACGATTAGTTTTTATTTTAGTGGATAACTTTTTTGGTGGCGATGGTCGATATCACGCGAAGATTGAAGGCCGAGAATTTACCCCGACCGAGCGTCGCATCATCCAAATGCTGCTGAAACTGATTTTTGAAGATTATAAAGAAGCATGGTCGCCAGTGATGGATGTTTCGTTTGAGTATCTTGATTCTGAAGTGAACCCATCAATGGCTAATATTGTTAGCCCGACTGAAGTAGTGGTGATCAGCTCTTTTCATATCGAGTTAGATGGCGGTGGCGGAGATTTTCACGTAGCGCTACCTTATTCAATGCTTGAGCCTATCAGAGAATTGCTCGATGCCGGTGTTCAAAGTGATAAAGAAGACACCGATATGCGTTGGTCTAAAGCTCTGCGCGATGAAATTATGGATGTGCCGGTTGCAATTAATACCAAATTCTTAGAGGTGGATATTCCTCTTAGCCAAGTGATGAACTTGCAAGCGGGCGATATTATCCCGATAGAAATGCCTGATCATATCACGGTGCTCATTGAAGATTTACCAACCTTTAGAGCTAAGCTCGGACGTAGTAGAGATAATATAGCCTTGAAAATTGAAGAGAAAATTAAAAGACCAGAATCGGTAAAATCTGAATTGACGATTTTAACCAAAGGCGGAAAACGCTTAGATAGCGATGCAGAGTTGCAGCTACTAGAAGATGATTTATAAACCATCACACACTAAATTTTAAGTATTGAACATTGAGGCAAGCGGTATGAGTAATGATAATGATGAAGATCTAAGTATGTGGGATGAGGCGTTAGATGAACAAGCTGAAGCCTCTGCGCAAGGATCAGAAGCCGAAGCGGTTGAACTAGAAGAGTTAACAGAAGAAGACTCGCCAATTACCGGTGAAGAAAAGCGTAAACTTGACGCTATTTTAGATATCCCGGTCACTATTTCTATGGAAGTAGGGCGTAGCAATATCAGTATTAGAAATTTATTACAATTAAACCAAGGCTCGGTCGTTGAACTAGATCGTGTCGCGGGTGAAGCGCTAGATGTACTGGTTAATGGCACCTTAATCGCTCATGGTGAAGTGGTGGTAGTAAATGATAAATTTGGTATTCGTTTAACTGATGTGATTAGTCAGATTGAACGTATTAAAAAGTTGAAATAATGCAGCATTTGAGGCCGTTTTTACTAACTAATTTGTTAGCGTTAATACTGAGTTTTACTATTCAGGCGGCTTCTATTCAAACTGAGCCTACGTTAAATCAAGCAACAAGTTCCTTACTTGCTAATAAGGCTAGCGATTCACCAACAAGTGTTACAAAGACAAACCTAGAGCAAAAAACTATAACGCCGTCTAAAACGACTCCTATTGTTGTGGATGATTCTCCGGAAGTAGGCAAGCATGTAATGGCTAACATGGATGCTGGCAGTATGGTGTTATCACTATTGATGGTCGTAGGTTTGATTATTGTAAGCGCATTCGTGTTAAAGCGCTTTAATATTGCTCAGCAAAATACCAAGGAGTTAAAAGTAGTGGCCAATTTATCGCTTGGCGCAAAAGAGCGAGTAGTCGTGGTACAAGTTGGCGAACAACAGCTAGTGTTGGGGGTTACATCACAGCATATTAATTTACTTGATACCTTAGCTGAGCCTATTACCGTGGCAAGCGATAACGCTTCTCCGCTAGCGGGCAATGTTTTCGCTTTTTTACAGCAAGCTAATACGAAGCAAAAACGGACTCGTCAGCCAGCTCACATCAACCAACAACCTGAGAGCAAATAAAAGTAACTACTATGAAAAAAATACTCTTGCTGGTTTTATTGTCGTTACTTACCTTAGGCACAAGCTTAGGGGTATATGCTGCTGAAGATTTATCTATGTCGGCATTGACGCTGACAACAAACTCTGACGGCTCACAAGAGTACTCGGTCACCCTACAAATCTTAATTTTCATGACCGCGCTGAGTTTTATTCCAGCAGCAGTGATCATGATGACTTCTTTTACCCGTATTGTGGTGGTTATGGCTATTTTGCGGCAGGCATTTGGTTTACAGCAAACGCCCTCTAATCAAGTCATTATCGGGTTAACTTTGTTTATGACCTTGTTTATTATGACGCCTGTTTATAATCAAATAGATGAAACTGCGATTCAGCCCTACCTTGCTGAGCAGTTAACGTCTATTGAGGCTATTGATAAAGGCAAAGTGCCGCTGCGTGCTTTTATGTTAGAACAAACGCGATTAAAAGATTTAGATACACTCGCTGCAATGGCTGGATTAGAGGCGGTAGATAAACCGACCGATTTGCCAATGACGGTAATTATTCCTGCTTTTATTATCAGCGAATTGAAAACGGCTTTTCAAATCGGTTTCATTCTATTTATTCCTTTTTTGATTATTGATTTAGTGGTGGCAAGTATTTTGATGGCAATGGGGATGATGATGCTATCGCCAATGATTGTCTCATTACCCTTTAAATTGATGCTTTTTGTGCTAGTTGATGGCTGGAACTTAGTGATTGGCACTATTGCGACCAGCTATGGATTAGGTGGTTAATTCACTGTTAAATAGATAATACTTAAGAGAAGCTAAGATGGGACCAGAAGTCTTTGTCGACATATTAAGAGATGCGTTGTTACTTGTGATTATTCTCGTGAGTGCAGTGATTTTACCTAGCTTATTTGTCGGTTTATTAGTGGCAATATTTCAAGCGGCGACCTCTATTAATGAACAAACCTTAAGTTTTTTACCGCGATTAATTGTAACTCTATTTGCGCTGATATATGGCGGACATTGGGGCGTACAGAAATTAATGGATTATACTATAAGGCTGGTTGCTAGTATTCCAAGTGTGATCAGCTAATGGGATTTACTGAGTCAGTTATTAATCAATACCTGGCTGATTTTATCATGCCTTTTTCCCGTGTTTCAGCCTTGATCATGACTATGATTGGCTTTGGTGCTCGCACTATTCCCACGCGTGTTAAATTATTTTTATGTGTTACGGTCACTGTCGCCATTATGCCGGCAATACCACCCACACAAATAGCACCGTTACTCTCCTTCAATACTTTTATTTTAGTTGCTGAGCAAACCATTATTGGCGTTATGCTAGGTTTTGTTACTGTGATGGTAGTAAATACATTTACCCTTGCTGGGCAAATTATTGCAATGCAATCGGGGTTAGGTTTTGCCTCACTGGTTGATCCTGCCAGTGGTATGAATGTACCAGCGGTTGGCCAATTCTTTCTAATCCTGTCTTCATTACTGTTTTGGGTAATGGATGGTCATTTAGCTTACTTGCAATTTGTGGTGGTGAGTTTTGATACCTTACCTATTGGTGAGAGCTACCTGCAAAGTATAAAATTTAAAGAGGTAGTGCTCTGGGGTGGGTGGATGTTTGTTACTGCGCTATCGTTAGCATTAGCACCACTAACCGCGATGCTATTGATTAACTTTTCCTTTGGTATTATGACCCGTGCGGCCCCCCAGTTAAACATTTTTGCTATTGGCTTTCCTATTACCATGATGGCAGGTTTACTGATCATGTGGCTTACTTTTGGTAATTTCTTGACCCACTTTGAATTGCAATGGCAGCGAGCGTTAACCTTTAGCTGCGAGTTAATTAATTGCCAAATGGTGCCTTAAATGGCTGAGTCAGATAGTGGTGAAAAAACTGAACAACCGACGGCTAAAAAACTTACCGATGCCCGTAAGAAAGGTCAAATAGCGCGTTCAAAAGATTTAGGCACTATGTTTGTGTTAGTGGGTGGTGCCTGTGCAATGCTGCTAATGGGTAATTGGCTCACGCTGGCATTATCACAAGTGATGAAACGTTTGTTTAGCATTAGTCGACAAGAGGCGATGGATCCTCATGCGCTCTTGAATGTGATTAGTAGTACCGTTACTGCCGTTATTTGGCCTATTCTATGGATTTTCTTTATTATCATCCTCGCGGCTTTTGTCGGTAATACCATGCTGGGTGGCATGAGTTTTTCTGGGGAGGCAATGTCACCTAAAGCTAGTCGGTTATCACCACTAGCGGGCTTTAAACGGATGTTTGGTACCCAAGCGTGGGTTGAACTACTTAAATCCGTGATGAAGTTTTTTGTGGTCTTTATTGTGGCTTTTCTCTTATTAAGCGGGTTATTTGAACAAATAATCGGTTTGAGTTTAGAAACAGTGCCTAATAATTTTGCTCATGCGGTCAGTTTATTACTGTGGATGTTTTTAGTGCTGGCGTTATCGATAGGAATTATTGCCGCTATTGATGCACCATATCAAGTTTGGAATCATACTCGTCAATTAAAAATGACCAAACAAGAGATTAAAGATGAGCATAAAAATACCGAAGGTAACCCTGAAATAAAAGGGCGAATTAAACGTACCCAATATGAAATGTCACAACGGCGTCAAATGGCTGAGGTGCCAAATGCTGATGTCGTGATCACTAACCCAACGCATTTTAGTGTCGCCTTAAAATATGACGCTGCAGTTGGCGGAGCGCCAGTACTTATCGCTAAAGGTATCGATGAAATGGCACTACATATTCGTACTATTGCCAAAGAACATCATGTTGAAATTGTTGCTTCACCGGCATTAGCCCGTTCAATTTATTACACGGCAGAAATAGATCAAGATATTCCAGAAGAATTATTCGCTGCGGTAGCACAAGTGCTAGCCTTTATTTACCAATTAAATGAATTCAAAAAAGGTCGTGCTAGAAGGCCTATTCCTATCGCTAAAAACCTGCCTATTCCGGATGAGTTCAAATACTAATAAATCAGCAAATGCTTTTAACCGTGGTCGCGTGTTTCTACTGAGTTTTGGTATAGCTTTTGCATTTTCACTATAAGCGTCAAAAAAATATCATCAAGAGCCTGTAGTATCAATGCAATTAACTGCCTATTTTAATCAATTTAATAAAAACAAATTAAGCCATTTCTCAGGGCTAGGCACACCTTTACTGGTGATGGCAGCGTTAGGGATGGTTGTTTTACCTATGCCTGCATGGCTATTGGATCTGTTGTTCTCCTTTAATATTGCGCTGTCTTTAGTCGTGCTGCTCATCACGGTTTATACCTTAAAACCACTGGAATTTGGTTCGTTTCCTGCCGTCATTCTTATTGCGACTATTTTACGGTTAGCATTGAATGTCGCCAGTACCCGAATAGTGCTACTCGAAGGTCATGAAGGAACGGCTGCTGCCGGTAAAGTCATCGAGGCTTTTGGCTCGGTGGTTATTGGGGGGAATTACGCGGTTGGCTTAGTGGTGTTTTTGATATTGATTATCATCAACTTTGTCGTGGTTACTAAAGGTGCAGGACGAATTGCTGAAGTAACCGCACGTTTTACTCTTGATGCCATGCCGGGTAAACAAATGGCTATCGATGCCGATTTAAATGCCGGTTTTATTAATCAAGATCAAGCGCGCGATCGTCGGATAGAAGTTACTAGTGAAGCCGATTTTTATGGTTCTATGGATGGTGCCAGTAAATTTGTAAAAGGTGATGCGGTCGCTGGTATTCTGATCTTGCTTATCAATATCATTGGTGGTCTTGTTATTGGCATGGTACAGCATGATTTGAGTTTTGACAGCGCGGTCGAAATATATACTTTATTAACCATTGGTGATGGTTTAGTTGCACAAATTCCAGGGTTATTATTATCAGTAGCAACAGCAATCGTTGTGACCCGTCAGAATACGTCGCAAGACATGGGCGAGCAAGTAAGCTCGCAGCTAGGGCAAGAAAAATCATTATATATTACTGCCGCGATTATGTTTGTGATGGGGGTGATCCCTGGTATGCCGCACTTTGTTTTTCTTCTTTTTGCCAGTGTTATCGGGGCAAGCGCTTTTTTTAGCGGCCGACACAAAGCGAGCAAAGTGGTTGAATTAGAAAAAGTAGCACAAGAGCAGCAAGAACAAAGTAAGCAACAAGAAGAAGACGTGAAAGAGTTAGGCTGGGATGATGTTAATCATGTTGATGTGATAGGCCTAGAAATTGGCTATCGGTTAATCCCGTTAGTAGATAAAGCACAAGGTGGTGAATTGCTAAGTCGGATCAAAGGCGTGCGTAAAAAGCTCTCCCAAGAATTTGGGTTTTTAGTGCCAGCGGTTCATATTCGTGACAATTTAGATCTAGATCCGAATACTTATCAAATATCATTGATGGGGGTTACTGTGGGTAGTGCTGAAATTCGTCACGATCAAGAGTTGGCGATAAATCCTGGCCAAGTATTCGGCACGCTGGAAGGTGTTGCGACTAAAGATCCCGCTTTTGGCTTAGATGCGGTATGGATTAATCAAAATCAACGTGATCAAGCACAAACATTAGGTTATACCGTGGTAGATTCTGCCACGGTTTTAGCGACTCATTTAAGTCAAATTCTGACTAATAATGCGTCACAACTATTAGGTCACGAAGAAGTACAAAACTTATTAGATATGCTCGCGAAGTCTTATCCTAAATTGGTTGAAGGTTTAATTCCTGAAACATTAACACTGGGTACAGTAGTGAAAGTATTACAGAGTTTAATGAATGAAGGGGTTGCAGTACGCGATATGCGTTCTATTGTGCAAACCTTAGTTGAATATGGCCCTAAGAGCCAAGATGCCGAAGTATTGACTGCCGCGGTACGGATCACCCTACGGAAATTTATTATTCAGGATTTAGTTGGAACAGAATTAGAAGTTCCCGTCATAACCTTGGCGCCTGAGTTGGAACAGATGTTGCACCAGTCAATGCAGATGGCAGGTGATGATGGTGCTGGTATTGAGCCCGGTTTAGCGGAACGCTTACAAAAGTCACTTACCGATGGCGCTCAGCAGCAAGAAATGTCAGGTGAAACGCCAATATTATTAACGTCAGGGATTTTACGAACGGTACTAGCGAAATTTGTTAAGTTTACTATTCCTAGCCTTCGAGTTATTTCTTATCAAGAAATACCTGATGATAAACAAATTAAAATTGTTAGTGCTATTGGGCAATAACAACAAAGTAAAAAATCTGAGTAATCAAAGCGATTAGATTTAGGCGTTTGTTGACTATTAATACATGCATATAAATCAAACTCAGCAATGAAATAAGGGGTTAACTGTGAAAATTAGACGTTTTGTTGCCAAAGATATGCGGAGCGCATTAGCACAAATTAAAGACGAATTAGGTGTTGATGCCGTGATTATGTCTAATAAAAAAATACCCGAAGGTGTTGAATTAATGGCCGCAGTTGATTATAGCCAAGCGGTACCGAACGCTACTACCACTAATGCTGAGCAAGAAGCGCCGAGTAACAGAGAAGTAAGCAGAGAAGTCAGTAATGATGTGGTTAGTATCGGTGCTCAACCTACAATGTCACCACAAGAAACAATGGTGTCAGCATCGACATCCAATAAGCCGGTAGATAGTTTATCCGCCTTATTAGGCCGACAAGTGCAACAACCAGCAGAGCCAAGTTCTGCTTCGATTAATGCTACCCCTGAAATTACTCAGCATATCGCGAAAAATATTGATAATACAGTAGCCACAACAGCAAGCTTAGATAATGGCGATAGTGATATAGAGCAGCAGCTGCGTAACTTCACTGAGCGTTTACGTCATTCAAAACCTGATGGCACTATGCCTGCACCAGTAAAAGAGCTAGAGTCAGAAGCTGGAGAGCATTTTTCACAAGAAGCACAACAAATGGCTGAAAAGTTGAATGCGTTTAATAATGGCTCAAACGTCAGTAACGAAGCACCGATAAGCCACAACGACTTTGAGAAAATCCAACAAGAAATGGCCTCCATAAGGCAATTACTTGAACATCAGGTTTCGGGATTAATGTGGCAAGATATGGCACAAAAAGATCCACAAAGAGCAGTATTGGTGTCTCGCTTATTAGCATTAGGCTTAAATGAGCAACTAGCAGACCAAATTGCTGGTTATGTTCCTGCACAGCAACACGAGGCGCAGGCTTGGCAACATGCTACGCAGCTTATTAGTGAGCAAATTAACACCACACAAAACGATATTATTCATCGCGGTGGTGTTGTCGCGCTAGTTGGACCAACCGGTGTCGGTAAAACGACCACCATTGCTAAATTAGCAGCACGCTTTGCACAAACCCATGGCCACGAACAAGTCGCACTTATTTCTACTGATACGTTTAGAATCGCGGGTTTTGAACAGCTGGCTACTTATGGGAAAATCATTGGCTGTCAGGTTAAACTTGCTAAAGATAGCCAAGCCTTAGATGCTTTACTACAGCAATTTAGTCGAAAAAAATTAGTGTTAATTGATACTGCAGGTATGGGGCAAAGAGATCTGCGATTAGCCGAGAACTTAGCCAGCTTAATGTCTAATGCGCGGGTAAGAATACGGAATTACTTAGTGTTAGCTGCGAATAGTCAGCAACAAGTGATGCAAGAAAACGTTGATCGCTTTAAAAAAGTACCGTTATCGGGTTGTATTTATACTAAACTTGACGAAAGCGTTAGTATTGGCGAAATAATTACAACTTCCATTCAAAATGGCTTACCAATAGGTTATCTTACTGATGGACAAAGAGTTCCTGAAGATATTAAAGTTGCAAATGCTGAAAAATTGGTTACGCTTGCAGATAAAATGTCAGCGAAATCAGCGAAAAACACGAGTTTTTCAAAGCAGACCGTACACAGAATGCCGATAGCGCCTGCGGCAGTGTTGTAAAAGAAAAGTAGAGTAAGTAATTGTCTTAATTATGGTTTCCATCATGATTGTAAAGAAGTAAGATTAGTAGTGTTATAAAAGAAGTAATATAAATGGTAGATCAAGCGAGCGGCTTAAGAAAAATGCAGGACTTAAAAAAAGTTAAAGTAATCGCTGTTTCAGGCGGTAAAGGTGGAGTAGGCAAAACCAATGTTTCGCTAAATACTGCGATCGCATTAGGACAGCAAGGTCAAAGAGTTTTAGTACTCGATGCCGATTTAGGCTTAGCAAATGTAGATGTTATGTTGGGGTTGAGAGTGAAACAAAACCTCTCGCATGTATTGTCAGGTGAGTGTGAGCTTGATGACATTATTATTGATGGTCCAAGTAACATTAAAATTATTCCCGCCACCTCAGGTTCACAATCGATGGTTGATTTAACGCCGGCAGAGCATGCGGGATTAATTCGAGCGTTCAGTGAAATGCGAACCCAGTTTGATGTCCTTATTGTTGATACCGCTGCTGGTATTTCTGACATGGTATTGAGTTTCACTCGGGCAGCTCAAGATGTCATGTTAGTGGTATGTGATGAACCAACCTCTATCACAGATTGCTATGCGCTAATGAAGCTTTTAAGTCGAGATCACGGCGTGTTTAAATTTAAAGTTGTCGCCAATATGGTTCGTAGCCCAAGAGAAGGGCAACAACTTTTTAGCAAACTTACTAAGGTTACCGATCGGTTCTTAGATGTGGCGCTAGAATTAGTCGCGGTAGTACCTTTTGATGAAAATATTCGAAAGTCCGTCAGAAAGCAAAAAGCTATAGTTGAGGCGTTTCCTGAATCTCCAGCAGCCAGAGCGTTTAAAGGTTTAGCCGGAAAAATTATAAAATGGCCTGTGCCGAATCAAGCATCAGGGCATTTAGAGTTTTTTATTGAACAATTACTTGATTATTAATCAGTTGTTCTCACACTCAGCATAAGTGAATATAATATTTGAATAAGAAGGGTTAACGTGTTGAAAGCTAATGCCTATAACAATCAAATTGATAAGGCGACTTTGCTGGAGCAGCACACGGTATTAGTCAAACGTATTGCTTATCATTTATTAGCGCGGCTACCGGCCAGTGTTATCGTGGATGATTTAATTCAATCCGGCATGATTGGGTTATTTGAAGCCGCGAATAATTTTGACAATACCAAGGGTGCCAGTTTTGAAACGTTTGCAGGCATACGGATCCGTGGCGCAATGTTAGATGAGATGCGCCGTGGTGATTGGACTCCTCGCTCGGTACATAAAAATAGCCGTATGGTAAGCGAGGCTATTAACCAGCTTGAGACAACGTTATCAAGGGATGTAACCGATGTAGAAGTTGCTGAAAAACTTGATATATCATTAAATGAATACCATCATATATTAAGTGAGGTAAGTACCGGTAAAATACTTGGTATTGATGATCTTGGTGTTGATGACGATGCTATTAACTTTGATAGCGCTTGCCATGGGGTTGATCCCTATCAAGAAATTGAACGTGGTGCCTTTAAAAAAGGACTCAGTGAATGCATTTCCGCTTTACCCGAGCGAGAAGCTTTAGTACTGTCTTTATATTATGATGAAGAATTAAATTTACGTGAAATTGGTCATGTACTTGATGTGAGTGAATCTCGGGTCAGTCAAATTCACAGTCAAGCGATGCATAGGTTAAAATCACGTATGCAATCTTGGCAAAGTTAAGTAGAATATACAGCAACCTAGTAATTAATAATTAGAATGTTTCGTAGGAGGGTGTCTTGGATAAAAATATGAAAGTGCTTGTAGTTGATGATTTTTCAACCATGAGACGTATAGTTAAAAATTTGTTACGCGATTTAGGTTTTACCAACATTCAAGAAGCAGATGATGGCAGTACAGCCTTACCTATGCTTCAAGGGGGCGATTTTGACTTTGTCGTTACCGATTGGAATATGCCTGGCATGCAAGGTATTGATTTGTTAAAAGCCATTCGTGCCGATGCAAGTCTTTCGCATATACCGGTATTACTCATTACTGCTGAAGCTAAGAAAGAACAAATAGTGATGGCTGCTCAAGCAGGTGTTAATGGCTATATTGTTAAACCATTTACAGCGGCAACATTAAAAACTAAGCTAGATAAAATTTTTGAACGTTTAGGTTAGTTTTTTATTAAGAGCGTATTTTTATAGCAAAATATTATCGCCTGATAAAATTTAGTAATGCTTCGGTTTAATAGTTAAGTAGTTAAGGACTTTGCATGAGTAACGCAATGATGGGCCATGTTTCTTTAGAGCAGGCTAAATCTTTGGTTGAGTTTTTAGAAACAAATCAGCAAGAAAAAGCCGATGCGCTTGTTGCTGA
>Ga0105356_10003811_pt1 | contig 14726 bp, 11 predicted proteins | sample GOMGulsemesocosm_3_FD_83502 | JGI IMG/M metagenome (GOLD analysis project Ga0105356, IMG submission 83502) | Methane-oxidizing microbial communities from mesocosms in the Gulf of Mexico - GOM9D Gulf of Mexico | ecosystem: Environmental > Aquatic > Marine > Cold seeps | place: Gulf of Mexico...
AAATATTCAATGTAAGCCTAATCAGGATAAGGGAATTATGTTTTGTATTAGTTTACCGCTAGCTGTTAAGCCCGTTTAGTGCTTAAGGTTTGCATAAACATAAGTAACAAATACCTAGTGTATTCACCTTTTGATTAGCCCTTTGATTAACCAAATGAGTTGTCGATATAAGTTACAAGCCTCGTTGCCACTCCTGCCTTAAATTAGCATCACTAGGTTGTTGTAAAGCTTGCCTAACTTGACTAAGAAGTGCCTCTTTATCATCACCTAAGACACCCTTAAGTACAAGGTAGTTTGATGCATGATCAGAGCGAAAAATGGTTTGCTTTAAGTCTAGTTCAGATAGCAGGATTTCCATTTCGGTAAATAGCTCTTGTTGCGTTAGCTGGCGAAAAGGTTTTAATGATGCTTGAGTAAACTTCTCAGCAAAGCGAACTTCACCTAGGGGAAATGAAACCACTAAAGTTGATAAGAAGTTAGGTTGTGCTTCATTCATCAATTTGGCTGAATTAATTGCGTGTTGGCGAGATAACTCAGGACCTCCTAAGCCATTTAAAATCATCACTGAGCTTTTCATTCCCGCTTGCTTAATTTTATTCAAGGCAATTAATGAGCTTTGGTAGGTTTCACCTTTCTCTATCAGAGTAAGTACGTCATCATCTCCGCTTTCACAGCCTATATACATCAGTTTAAGCCCTAAAGCCTTTAATTCAGCTAATTGCTCAACCGTTTTATTGTTTAAGTTACGTGGTAAGCAATAACTTGATACTCGGCCCACTTGAGGCAGATGCAGCTTTATCAACTCAAGAATTTCTTTTAAGCGATTAAATGGCAACATCATTGCGTCACCATCGGCAAGAAATACTCTTCTGGTTGTAATACCTGATTGAGCTACTTTTATAATTTCTTGCTCGATTTGATCTATCTTCTTAGGCCTAAATTTTTTGTCTTTGGCAGTATACATATCGCAGAAAGTGCACCTGTTCCATGAACAGCCATTAGTGACTTGAAGTATCAGGCTTTTCCATTCGCTTGGGGGACGAAATACAGGTTCAATATAATTTAATGGATACATAGCTATCTCTCCTGGGTTAGGGCCAAAGCGTCATGGACTTTACAATATGCGGCAAAGTAGCAAGCTTTTGAATTGTACTTTCCGCAGACTTGCTAACGGGTTCTTTGGTGACTTGATCGAGTTTAATCATATAAGAATTTCGACCAATGCCATTAAACTCCTCGTCGGTAAAAATGATGGTGTTATCGTCAAAGAAAGTGACCGCTTCTTTTTGTGTGACTATGCCTAAATCAATTTTATAAGCATCACCTGAAAAAAAATCATCGCCGTGCCAATTTTCAAATAACCATAATCGTTCAGAGTCTAATAAGACTAATTTACTTCTATCAGGGCTTAATGCGGCAGAGGTTATCCAACAGAGCTTTTCATGTGTAGTACAGGTATTAAAGTTGCTGATAAAGTCTGCTTGATAATTATCGGCATGGTCGCCAATTTTATATAAGTTGGTATCACCATCAAAAGGCTCTGTGCGGTTTTTAGAAAAAAGATATAAATGTTTTTTGTAGAAAACAAACGCCTCTAAGTCAAAGTTTTTTTCTGAAGCTTTAGGCGGGAAATTTAGTTGTTCAGGGTAAGTGAACTTGATAATTTCAGCTTGTGTTTCTGTGCCTTTAATGTCGATAGGGTTTTCAATTTTATAAATGGTTAACCATTTACGTACATTGTCATTGTTACCGAAATCACCAATGAAAAAATGACCAAAATCATCTTGTGTCATATCTTCCCAATCTAGGTTTCTTGCATTGGTAATAGTAATTGACTTATTTACTTTGCCATCCCTCTTTATTTGATGTAATTGCGCTAAATTACCACCATCATTAATACCCCAAAAGTTTCCCGCTTTATCGACTTCAATGCCAGAGATTTCTTTGAGCTTACTGTCTAGGGTAACTAATTTAGTACTGTAGAGCTGATGAATGGCCATCAAAGTGAGTATTAACCCTATGAGAAAGCTGACAAGTGCTGCAGCGTAAACCGATTTTTTTATCATTAATTTTTCCAGTGGCGTAAACCGCGTTGCTTGTTAATCAGGGACTGCTCATTAACAGAACTTTGTACACGAATGTTTACTTAAATGTACTTTATCGATTTATTGGTCAGCTAAAATAGCACAGCTAGCGTCGCTTATGTGCTGTTTTTTACTTTCTTTGGGAAATTTTAATAGCTAATAAGGGGAGAAGTTGAGGTAAACGGGCGAAAATTATTTTTCGCCCGTTTTATTGTATCACTATGTGCGAGATTTACATTGCTAGTTCAGTCAATACCGCGGTATACATTTTCAGGTTTAAAATAAACTGCTCTTCGGTGATAAATTCGTGTTCAGAATGCCCCGTGTAAGCTGTATTAGGCATCGATGGACCAAAACTTACCGCATTTGGGAACAATCTTGAATTAGTTCCACCGCCAATAGAGATAGGCTTAGCGTCCTGAATGCCTGTATAAAAAGAGAATACCTCCAATAAAGTGCCAATTTGCGGGGCATTAGTTTGTACAAAGGGTTCGTTAATATCATTGCTAATATCAACTAATTTCACTTGATTTTTTTGTTGCCACTTAGCGATTGTTGAGCTGATCTCATGCTCTAGCTGCTTAGTTGTTTTACCGCGAGGTCTACGTATATTGATATTTAGCTGTATACCGTTTTCTGTTGCTTTTAACACAGTAGCTTGTACGGACATTGGACCCATGAACTCATCAGCATAAGCAATATTACCAAATTTCTCACCGTATAAACCTGTTCCTAGGTGCTCGTTTATAAAGTTAACTAAAGCGCCACTGGTATTATTAGGCCAGTGATTTACTGTTAATAAATCAGCTAGGTAGGAAATTGCATTTATACCATATTCAGGTTTAGATGAATGAGCTGACTTTCCTAATGCTGAAATGCTTAACTGTGTACCTTGCCATTGGTAGTTATAGTGCATACTAGGGTGAGATTTAGCTATTTCTTTGATTTTTGTTAGCAATTCAGGAGTCGCATTTTCTATCCTTGCATGGGCATCTTCAGGAATTTGGCTACCAAAAAAGCCGCCGGTAAATTCACTGATATAGAGACTATCTGACAAGGCGCTTGATGAAAATTTTGAAGTGTCCTTTGTTTTAGGGAAAGTCATACTTATTGTGCCATAGCCTTTTTCTGCGGTAACAACGGGATATTCAGCATCAAGGGTGATATTGACTTGTGGCAGAGAGTGCTGCTTGATGTGCTCACGAAGAGGTTGCCAGTCAGACTCCTCTGCCATGTAAACGTATAGCTCTATGCGCTTTTTTAGCTTGATCTTTAAATCTTTTATGGACTTCATTGCATAGAGGGCGTTAGTTATTGGCCCCTTATCATCTTCAGTACCTCTTCCAATAAGTTTTCCTGGCTCAGAGCTCTGATCAAGAGTTAAAGGCGATTGTGCCCATTTACTTGGATTAAAAGGTTGGATATCACCATGAGTGATCATACCCACACGTTGCTCACTGTCACCGAGACCAATCACAATTACATAGCCATAATCAGTGAAATCAAGACCTAAGTGTTTAGCTTGTTTAGCAAGCTCTGCTTTAAACTGCTGGTGAGCAGGATTTTTAGGTGAGGCTAATCCTTCTACTGCTACAGTATTAAATGTTATTAATTTGCGCAGGCTTTCGATCATCTCATCTTGATATGTTTCTTGTGCATATAGTGCTGTTTTTTGGGCAATATCACCCACACCTGCAAATGTCTTCATTGGCAAAAGCAAAGCACAATAGACCAGCAGGGAAGTGAAGTATTTAGTTTTTTGCATAAGCTTGCTCCTAATGCGTGTATTTTTTAGCGGGAAACTTTATATAATTTGATTTTAAACTTATTTTAGATAAATGGCTTTTGATAACCCTAGCTTATTTGAAATATTAGTTAGCATTCGGTTGAAACTACTCAAGGAGTTAGTTATATTTTTACAACAGTTTTGTAGTTTAATGTTTATATTCACTTCTTTACTGATTTTATCGACTGTTACTGTATTCATCTTGATTACCTCTCTATGTTGCTTGAAGGTATATTGCCTGCAAAATGGCGGTAGAACCAACAATAAAAATTAATCACTAATATAAGCTATGCTTATGGAGTGACTGTTAATTACTTACATTAATAAAAGGAGAGCAGCATGGATAAAAGATTAAAGCAGCTAAATAATTTAAGAAGCTTCGAAAGTGCAGCTCGCCATCAGAGTTATAGTGAGGCAGCAAAAGAACTATTTGTTAGCCAAGCTGCCGTCAGTCAGCAAATGAGGCAATTAGAAGCGGCTATGGGCAGTAAGTTGTTTGCCCGAAGTGGTCGAAAAATGCAGTTAACCGAAAGTGGTGAAAAACTTTATCAGGCTACATACAAAGCTTTTGATATCCTTTTGAAGGGCTTTAATAGTATTCAAACGGAAGAGGTTGCGGGCACCTTAACCATCACTTCTACACAAGCATTTACTTCTTTATGGCTTATGCCTCGGTTATATAAGTTTTCTATTAAACATCCTGAAATCAAGATAAAGGTTGTATCCTCAAATAGTATTGAAGACTTACGTCAAGGTCATATAGATCTAGCTATTCGTTTTATAACTACAGGCGAAGTTGATATCAGTGACGATATGGATTATGAGTTTATCGCAGAGGACCACGTTTATCCCGCTTGTTCGCCACAACTTATTAGTGAATATAACTTTAAAGAACCAAAAGATATTTTACAGTGTTGGTTAGTGAGTCTAGAAAACCAAGGTCCCATTGACTGGTCTACATGGTTTAAAGAAGCGGGTGTTGATAAGTTTCAATGCCATAAAAAATGGACTGAAGTCAGCTCTGGAGATATGGCATTAAGTGCAGTATTGAGTGGTCATGGTTTTACTTTGGCTTCACAAGCGCTATTTTCTCAATACGTGAATACAGGGCAGTTGGTTATTCCCTTTAATATTAAACATCCAGTTTCTTTTAAACGGTACTTTGTTTTCGACCCTAACTCGGCGAAAAAGGCCCGTCTTGACGTATTTATTGCTTGGCTCAAAGAAGAAACCCTGCTCGATGAGCAAAATAACTTAGCTGCAATAACTGACACAAGCTTCTAAAAGCTGACTATAACCGCTCTATTTAGTAGGTAATTCACTTTAACCAAGAGTGATAGGAAACCCTAACTCCGTCATTAATCTCTAATTTTTCTAGCTAATATCATTAACTAGAATTTGCTTATTGTAGTGGTATTTGTCTGCTAGGGTCGCTGCTTGACCGCCATGAGTTTCAAGGTTTCGGCAAACTTCATTAATTGATGGCCAACGTAATAAACACCATGATGGCGCAAGTAATACTTCTGTCTTAATACCTCTACTTCTTCATAGGTACTTGTATAAGCTTGAAAATAGGCCAAGTATTTTGATGCTTTTTTACCATGTTCAACTTTACCTTGCTCCAATTGCTGTGCAATAGGCATTTGATTTTCAGTCTTGCTAAATGAGTCTACATTGCAGAAGGTACAGCCACCTTTACCTAATGTGCCATCACGGTTTGGGCAGGTGAAAGCGGCATTAATGGTGAGTTTTTTGATACGCTGTTGATATTTTTTCTTTAAATAAACGCCGAAAGTATTTACGTAGTGATCTAATTGCATGGGAAGGGGGATCGTATAATTTACCACTATTTTACCTTATCCCTTGTTTGTTTACGCTAATGCTAATCTCGGTTAAATCAACAAAAGCTCACTTTATTGGTAAATTAAACGGGGTAGTTCAACACGAAGAGTGGAAGGTTTTTTATTACTGCACTCACCGTCAGCTCAAGATAAAAACCAATCAGGCGAAATAAACATCAATTTAGGGTGAAGATTAGATGTAGTTCGTCTTGCTATTCCTGTATACTATGCGACCTTATTATTTGGGCTGATTGGTTGCTATAAAAGCCAAGAGTCTAGAAGCAGTTTGTAAAATTTAGGAATATCTCTTTGATCACTACATCTAACATTACTATGCAATTTGGCGCAGAGCCGTTGTTTGAAAACATCTCGGCTAAGTTTGGTAACGGTCACCGTTACGGTTTGATCGGCGCAAATGGTTGTGGCAAGTCTACCTTTATGAAAATACTCAGCGGTGATTTGGTACCAAGCTCTGGCAATGTATCGGTAAGTACCGGTAACAAAGTAAGTACTTTGGGCCAAGATCAGTTCGCATTTGAAGAGTTCAATGTTATTGATACTGTGATCATGGGCGATATGGCTTTATGGAACGTTAAACAAGAACGTGACGCTATCTATGCACAAGCGGAAATGAGTGAAGCTGATGGCATGCGCGCTGGTGAATTAGAAAGCGAATTTGCTGAAATGGATGGTTATACCGCTGAGAGTCGCGCTGGCGAAATCTTATTAGAAGCAGGTATTGAGGAGTCTTTTCATTACGGTTCAATGCAGCAAGTAGCACCAGGTTGGAAACTTCGTGTTTTATTAGCGCAGGCATTATTTGCTAACCCTGATATTTTACTACTTGATGAGCCTACCAACAACTTGGATATTCATACCATCAGTTGGTTAGAAGGTGAGTTAAACAAACGTAAATGCACCATGATTATCATTTCTCATGATAGGCATTTTCTTAATTCTGTTTGTACCCATATGGCCGACATTGATTATGGTGAGTTACGTATTTACCCTGGTAATTATGAATTCTACTTAGCGCAGTCAGCTCTATTACGTGAACAATTATTATCAGGTAATGCTAAGAAAGTTGAAGAGATTGCTGAGCTACAAGACTTTGTTAACCGTTTTGGCGCCAATGCATCAAAAGCGAAACAAGCCAGCTCTCGTGCTAAGAAAATGGATAAAATCAAACTTGATGATGTTAAATCATCAAGTCGTATAACTCCTAAAATAGCTTTTGCTCCTGGTAAAAAGATGCACCGTCAAGCATTAGAGCTTGAAAACTTAACACATGGCTTTGATGAAGGTGATTTATTTTCCCAAGGTGATTTGTTATTAGAAGCGGGTGCAAAATTAGCTATTATCGGTGAAAATGGTGTTGGTAAAACAACTTTGTTACGTTGTTTAATGGGGGAGTTAGAGCACAATGAAGGTGTGGTTAAGTGGTCTGAAAATGCTTCACTAGGTTATTGCCCACAAGATAGCGGCTCATTCTTTGATAATGACTTAACGTTAATGGATTGGATGTCTCAATGGCGTAGACCATGCCATAACGACTTAAGTGTTCGTGGTATGTTAGGCCGTATGTTATTTACCGATGATGATGCTAATAAAAAGGCACGTAACTGCTCTGGTGGTGAAAAGAACCGCTTGTTATTTGGTAAGTTGATGATGGCTGATGTCAATGTATTGATTATGGATGAACCAACTAACCACATGGATATCGAAGCAATTGATGCGCTAAATAACGCCCTTAAAGATTTTGAAGGTACATTAATTTTTGTTAGCCATGACCGTGAGTTTGTTTCAAGCTTGGCGACACGCATTATCGATATTAAAGATAAAAAGCTAGTTAACTTCCAAGGCTCATTAGATGAGTACCTTTCTACTCAAGAAACAGCTTAATACTACTCTACCTTATTAGATATAAACTGATAGTTACCAGCCTTAGGTGACTGTCAGTTTTTTTTTATTTTTCTAGGAGGCTAATCCACTTTTTAATTTTGGTGTTTTTGGGTTATTTCTTTAATTTTCCCTTGTGCAACTAAATGTTCAAAACCATTAAAAAGTCTTTTCTTTAACGCTTTGTTTATGGATTCTTTACTTAAAGCAAAATAGGTAGGGTTTTTATAGATGACTAAGTTTGGATACCAAAGACCCTTATAGTTAACATTATTTTCAATTCCATGAATAATATATCGTTTAGCTTCTAAGAAACCACTTATTCGTCCTCGCTTTAGTAGTCTTAATTTGGTTTTATTATTGGCAACAACCACAAATAACTCTTTGTACATATCATCATTAATTAGTCGTTGCATTGCATCACCGTAATAGGCTTCACGTTGAATGGCAATGGGTTTATCTAGCTTAAAAATGTCTTCAATTTTTGTTAAGTTATAGTTTAAATGCTTGTAGGTAGCAAAGATTATTTCTTCATTGTTAATAGGGCCTAGAAAGTAATAAACCTCTTCTCTTTCTTGTGTTTTAGATACGTTAAGCAGTAGATCAATCTCACCACTAGCAAGCATTAACAAAGCTCTTGCCCAAGGTGTTTCTACTATATTGTAATTACAACCTACTTCATCTAATAGTGCTTTGGTTAAGTCAATATCGATAGCAAACCAGTTACTCTCATCATTTTTATGCGATCCAGTAGAATAGTTTTCTAAGCGCACATCAAGCTGGCAGCTATAACTGTTAAATGTTATAAAAAAAAGAAAGACTAGAGTTAACTTTCCCATGAGCATGTCCAGTTAATATGATCTTTTTGAGTATAGATAGATAAAAAGGAACAATCTAATAAAAAAGGGAGTGAGCTATTGATGTTAATACGCCTTGATAATATTTTTTATACTTCCAGAAATGTGCAGATTTTGTAGCTCCGTTTCAAGATGTTTCTGCACCTCTTTATTGATGTTTGGTGACATCGCCAAATGCAAGTCATAATCAGCAATGACTTTGGAAAAGTTATGTAAATTATAGTCTTTCGATGATATTTTTTCTTTTTTTAGATTGTACTTTATCCGCACGTCCATCTCGACAAAACCTGCTTTTTCTTTCAGTCTGTTAACTACTTTGAATGCCGATTTATAAGTCTTTACCTTAATACTTTTAATGTTCTGGCGAGCAATATGCTGTTCTAGACCTGGATAGTCAAACCCATGTAAGAGAACGACCGTTTTTCCAAATAAGTCTTGGGCCGAGTTAATATCGAAATCTTGTTGTGTTGAGGTTAAAAGAGAATGTTGAACATTAAAGACGGGAAGTTTTGATAAATTTGCAGACTGAACTCCAGGCCAGCTTGGTGATCCAAAAGTGATCCAATTCTTAATATCATCTTTTTCAAGCATGCGGATCATTCTATTAAAGGGCAAAGTGTGAATTTTTACTGAATATTCATCGCTTGCGAATATCTTATTTACAATGTCGGTAATTATGCCAGAGTGTTTCTTTTTATTTAGATGATTTTGAAAGGGTTGAGCTTGATCTTGAATTACCATGTAATTTATTTCTGTCACAGCATTAACGTTAACAGACCAAAAGAGTAACGAAACTAACATTCCTTTTGTTGCACACATTTACAGATCCCATGAGTTTAAAATAACTTTATTTAAACTTAGTTATAGATTAGATAGTTTGCAAAAAAACTTGTTGTTTACTAGCCTAATATTGTTATTAATAGTTCTTTCTGTCTACTTCAATATGCAAAGGATGACATAGTTGAATGAAGTTTCGTAATTCAATCGCTAAACAGCTACTCATTTGGATCATGTTATCCAGCTCTTTATTGACGCTTATTATCACCTTAATTCACTTATTTTTTGATTATAGCAATGATATGTCAGCGCTTGATGAGCGCTTAATTCAAATTGAGACTAGCTACCTTCCTGCTATCTCCAATGCTCTTTGGGTAGAAGATGACGAGCAAATAAATGTTCAAATAAAAGGAGTTAAGAATCTTCCTGATATAGTATTAGTACAATTAATTCGTGATGGTGAAGTTATTATTGAGCAAGGAAAAAACAATACAGAGTATTCACGGTTAGGGCGGTGGCCAATAAGTTATTTATACGAAGAACAAAAAACAGTCTTAGGTGAATTATATGTTGTAAGTGACTTGTATCCTGTTTATCGGCGTTTGGCTGATAAAGTTCTACTTACCTTGATAACACAAGGAGCAAAGACGTTTATTATCTCCTTTGTCATTCTATCCATTGTTTATTTAATTGTTGGTCGTCACTTAACCTTTTTAGCAAGGTCAATGGAGCATAATGCTAAAAAAGTTAAAGAACATCAAAATATCAGGTTAGAGGGTAAAGATAATAAAGCGGATGATGAACTGAGTTATTTAGTTAACTGTTATAATGATATGTGTCACATAGTGGCTAAATCTTTTCAAGATCTAGAAGAAGAAAAGGAAAAAGCTGAACAAGCAAATCGACTAAAAAGTGAATTTTTAGCAAATATAAGTCATGAGGTTAAAACACCGATGAATGGTGTCTATGGGATGACAATACTCCTGTTAAGAACTCAGCTTGATAAAAAACAATATGAATTTGCTAAAACTATTCAAAAAAGTGCTAATCATATGCTGGATTTACTTAATAGTATTTTAGACTTCTCTAAAATTGAATCAGGTAAGCTAGAGAAGGATGAGCATAATTTTGAACTTCAAGAGTTTTTAAATGATGAACTTTTATTGTTTAAACCAATTGCTGAAGAAAAGAACCTTAAGCTTAAATTAATCATTGAAAATGATATTGACCATTATGTTATTGGTGATTCCGGCAAACTAAAGCAAGTGTTGGCTAATCTTATTAGTAATGCTATTAAGTTTACTCAAGTGGGTGGGGTTACTCTCAAAGTATCCATAGCCAATACAACTAAACAGTATTATAAAATACATTTTTCGGTTACAGATACGGGCTTAGGTGTTGAAGATGATAAGCTTGATTGTATTTTTGACAAGTTTAGTCAGGCTGAAAGCTCTACCACACGAGTTTTTGGGGGCACTGGATTGGGTTTAGCTATAGCCAACCGTCTAGTCGATTTTATGGGAGGAAAATTAAAGGTAAAAAGCCAATTTAATTTAGGCAGTTGTTTTTACTTTTCTTTAACGTTACTAAAAGCTGAACCTACCACCGAAATCCTTCAAGAAGATATGAAATGCCTCCATAATAAACGTGCTTTGGTTATTGATGACCAGCCATTTAATACCAGGCTGTTGTCTGAACTTCTCACCTCTTGGCAAATGAAAGTTGCGGTTTTAAATGACCCATTGTTAGCCGTTACAACTCTTAAAGAGTTTAAAAAAAAGAATGAGTACTTTGATTTGATTTTTATAGATAAAAATATGCCAACATTGAGTGGATATGGATTGTTTAAGTTAATTAATCAAAGCTCACTTGATAAAAGAACCAAGGTAATAATGACATCGGCATATGCTAATGAAGCCGATATTAAGAAATGTCATGCACTAGGAATAGCTTCCCTTTTAGAGGTACCAGTATCACCTGAAATAATACAAAAAACTATTTTAAAGGTGATACTTAATGATGGGGTTAAAGGGCAATCAAAAAATATAGGCAACTCAGAAACTCTTATTAAAAATAAGAGTTTATCGGTATTAGTTGTTGATGATTCTCAAATAAATCGTAAGGTTTGTGTCAGTATGTTGGGTGAGGTCGCCTCTAGAGTATTGACTGCAAATGATGGCCAACAAGCTCTCAAGCTTTGGCAGCAAGAATATTTTGATATTATTTTAATGGATTGTCACATGCCAATTATGGACGGTGCTTCAGCGACAAGAGAAATAAGAAAGTTAGAAAAAAAGAGTAAAAGACATACTATCATCATCGCTATTACTGCTAGTGATATTGAACAAGAGCGTGGTAATTGTTTTAGTGCTGGTATGGATGGTTTTATAGCAAAACCCTATGGTCCAAGAGACTTATGGCAAGCTATAAGTCAGTGTTTGTCAGAGCATAATGTTAGTATTGATCAAAAGAGGGCTAGACTTTAATTTTTAATATTTATTGCCTTAAAAAGTGTTAACACATTCCAAGGCTAGGCATGAAAATATAAATAGGTGAAAGCCTAGCTATAGCTCTTTTATCTAATTAAAGCTTATTTAAACTTTAAACTGACCAATAAGCTCACCAAGGCTTTCCCCTTCTGTGGCTAATTGCTGACCGACCGTTGACGTACATTGGCTTGATGTAGTTAAATCGTTAACAATTTCCTGAATAGCAAAAACATTACGGTTTATCTCCTCGGTAACACTCGATTGCTCCATAGCTGCTGTAGCTATTTGGGTACTCATATCATTTATAGAAGTTACGGCTGAAGTTACCGCACCTAAACTCTCAGAAATGGCCCTAGAGGAGTCGACAGAGCGATTACAACTTTGTTGGCTTGCGTCCATAGTACTTACCGCTGCAGATACCAAGTTATGTAGTCCAGTTAACATCTCATTAATCTCTAATGTACTCTCTTGTGTTCTGCTAGCTAAATTCCTTACTTCATCTGCAACAACAGCAAAACCACGACCTTGTTCTCCGGCTCTCGCTGCTTCAATAGCAGCATTTAGTGCTAATAAATTGGTTTGCTCAGCAATACCGCCTATTACTGTTAAAACATTGTTTATTTTCTTTGACTGCTCGCTAAGAGAGTTTATTTGCTCTGCTGCGGTATTAATTTCAGTCATTAAATTTGATACCTCTGTTAATGAGGTATCAACACATTCTTGTGCTTTTGCTACATCTTCTGTTGCTGACTGTGTAGACTCTGCGACTTGAGTTGTATTCATGGCAACTTCACTTGCGGTTGCTGACATTTCAGTTATTGCAGTTACGACAAGCTCTGTCTCATTGTTATGATTACCCAGTTGCCCCTCCATCTGTTGAGTTTGTTGATTAATATCACCAGAAGCTGTTTTTACATCTTGTGTTACATCAGCTACATTTTTAATAATACCCTGTAACTTCTCGATAAACTCATTAAAAGCACTGCCCAATTGGCTTATCTCATCACTACCATCAACCTGTAAACGCTTCGTTAAATCTCCTTCGCCTCTGGCAATGCTCTTTAGGTTATCGAGCATGCTCGTGATAGGTTTTACCATAAAGCCTGCGGCGTAAATTACGCCAAAAACAGTTAATGAAACCCAAAAACTAGCAATTAATAATAGGGTAATAGCCTTGTCGGCCATATGTTCAGTCATGGTTTGGTGATAAGTGTTTAACTCTTTTTCAATGTCATCAAGGTAGGTGCCTGTGCCTATCATCCAATTAGTGTTGGGGATCATGGTGGCATAACTCATTTTTTCAATTAATTCGCTAACATTAGGTTTTTGATAATGGTAGGAATAAAAACCGCCACCATTCTTAGCTTGCTCTAATAAACCCACGATCAATTTTTTACCATTAGGGTCTGTAGCACCGATTTGATTTTCCCCCTCTGACTTCGGCTTGAGGCCATGAAAAACATTAACTCCATCGGTATCGTAAATGAAAAAATAACCGCTGTTTGAGAAGGTAACTCCTCTAAGGGCGTTATTCACATCACCTCTTTCCCCTAATGATAATTGGTAATTGACTATCTTAGTGGCAATTTCAACTTCTGTTTTAAGTAGGTTCTTTTTACCTTCTAATAGTTTCTCTTCAAAAGACTTGAAATCTTCCTCAAGATTATTAGATTCTATATAATAGGTACTAGCCATTAAGCTAATTAGTAATAGAGTTAGAGGCAATAAAGCTAATAACAATAATTTATTTTTAAGACCCATTTTAATCATTTAACTTTCCTCGCTTAGCCAATATCTTGATGAGCTTTTCAAATTAATAGTACGCTTAACCAATTAACTAAGCACTAAAAAAGTTAGTTTTATGAAATGAAATCAAACGACTAGTAATGTTTATTTGTTTAAACCAATAAAATAGGCTCACCCTATATTGTATTTGAGTATAAGCTAGAATTTTTGTTCTACAAGTTTTTGATACTTAACCGTTAATTTAATGAAAGTGTACCTTGATTAAAAATAAATTTACGTATTAGCATAATCCCTCCAATGACCAGTAATGAAAGAAAAGAGTAACTACCGCTATGAATGTGAGTTTCCTCAACATACTCAACATATTCCATGTCATAGTCGCTACTTTCTAGGGGCAAAGCATATAAACTGTTACTGTCATCACTGCTATAAGAGGCTATGATATTTGCATAACCTACTTCATAAAGGTCAATCAATACATCATAGTGATTGCTGTTAAAACCTTGCTGCAATGTGCTATATACCTCAAACTCATCATCTGTACTTTCACCGTCAATAATAAAGTTATCAGTAGTGTAGTAATGCTGCCAAGGGCCGCCGTTTTCACTTAAATACAACTCGGCATAAACAACCGCTTCATCATGTGCGCTATAAGTAACTAGATCGGCATCAAAGGTAACGCTGAATGTTTGGTAATAACCGTCATAGTCATAATCTTCGATTAACTGTGTGTAGGCGTCATAAATAACAAAATTACCGTTACTGAAGCTTCTCCCTGTTGTTGATGTATTAGATATTTTAGCCATTTTTTTAAATAAACTGGCTGAGACTTGTTGATGTGCTTGTTGATGTTTCTCTGCAATCAATTCATCACGAGTGATACTTAAAGCTTTATTTTGACTTTGGTCACTTTCTCCTAATGCTATTCTTTGGTTGATACCTTGTAATATCAAATCTTTAGACTCATGACTTTTTTCCGTTGCTAATTGCCCAGTAGAGTAGCTGCTTACTTTATTATTTTGCTCAGCAAAGCTTGGTAGTGCTATTAACATAAGGGTTAACATTAAGCTTAACTGCAAACTAGTAAGTACTATGGGAGTGAATCTTGACGTTACTTCTGATAATGCTCTTAAGGTAAATGTTGTGTTTGCTTGGCTAGTGTTTGCTTGATTAATTAAATGGTTCATCATTAAATCCTTCTTACTTGTGACTTAATGCCATTAAAGCGCAAGTAAAATGAACTCAAG
>Ga0105356_10003812_pt1 | contig 14726 bp, 13 predicted proteins | sample GOMGulsemesocosm_3_FD_83502 | JGI IMG/M metagenome (GOLD analysis project Ga0105356, IMG submission 83502) | Methane-oxidizing microbial communities from mesocosms in the Gulf of Mexico - GOM9D Gulf of Mexico | ecosystem: Environmental > Aquatic > Marine > Cold seeps | place: Gulf of Mexico...
ATGACTTCTTATATTTATAAGAAAAACAGATAATATGGCGAAAATTCCTACTTCAAAAGTTACCCTTAGCACCAGAAATTATAGGGCAGAAGCAACAATGAGAAATCATTATGCTGTTGTTGATGAACCCGTAGATAAAGGAGGAGATGATAATGCTCCTACGCCTGTAGAATATTTATTGACTGCAGTAGGTAGCTGTGTAGCAATCACTTTGAGAATGTATGCAGCACGTCAAGGATGGGATTTGGGAGAAATTACAGTAAAAGTATTTCAAAAACAGGAATTAACTTCTGATGGAATAAAAAAAAGATTACAGGAAGAAATAACATTTGAAAAAGAAGTGACACTCGAACAAAAAGAAAAATTAACTGAAATAGCAGGGAAATGTCCAGTTGCAAAAATGATAAAGGGACAAACTCAAGTGGATTCAAAAATTAAATAAGATATACAAATGAAAAATATAATCGTATTTGCTGGGAGTAACAGTAAAAAATCAATCAACAAAGAATTGGCAACATATGCATCACGTTTAACTGAAAATGTAAATATAGACCTCGTGGACTTAAATGATTTTCCGATACCTGTTTACGGAATAGATATAGAAACCGAAAATGGAATTCCAGAAAACGCACAAAAATTCTTTGATAAAATTCAAGCAGCAGATGGAATTATTTTATCGCTAGCTGAGCACAATGGTAATTTTTCGGTTGCATTTAAAAATATATTTGATTGGATGTCTCGGATCGAGCAAAAATTATGGAACCATATACCAATGTTATTGATGGCAACATCTCCAGGAGGAAGAGGGGGAAGTTCTGTTTTGACAATTGCTAAAAATGGGTTTCCTCATATGGGCGGAAATATAGTTGCAGATTTCTCATTGCCAAGTTTTTATGATAACTTTAAAGACGGCAATATTGTGGTTGTCGAACTTAAAAACGAATTAATGAAGGCCGTAGAAAGTTTTCAAAAAGCATTATAAACTTAAAAACAATGGGCATGTCTGACAAAAAAGAAATAATTAAAAAATATTCAAACGGAGAATTGACAATTTTATGGAAGCCAAAAAAATGTATTCATGCCGCTGTTTGTGTAAAAAAATTGCCAAAAGTTTACAAACCGAAAGAAAAGCCTTGGATTCAGATAGAAAACGGAACAACTGAAGCATTAAAAAAGCAAGTTGAAGGCTGTCCATCTGGAGCATTATCATATGTTGTTGATGGCCAAAGCCCTGAAAAGGCTCATGTAGAAACCAAGGTAGAAGTGTTAGAAAATGGCCCATTATTACTATATGGAACATTGCATATAACCAAGGCGGATGGAACAAAAGAAAAGAAAAACAAAACAACTGCATTTTGTAGGTGTGGAGCGTCTCAAAACAAACCGTATTGTGACGGTGCACATGTGCAAATAGCTTTTACAGGATAACAGATGTTGGAAATTTAGCGGGATGAACACAGTAGAAAAAAGAGGGTTTTATGTTGAGGTTTATGGAAGCAACAGTTGGTTTTTTGATGTTGTGCATTTGCAAACTACGTTTTGAAAAAAAACTCCTCGGTATTTAGCGAGTAACCTAATGCTTTTTATACAGACGGTAATTTAGTAGTTACACTTAAAATAGTTCCCTTGGAATATAGTTGTTTTATTTGTAAATTTGCATCCAGAGATGAGTGAGAAAAAGAGGATTATAGTATACGGAAAAAAAGGACATGCGCATACAGTAGCGTTTAAAAACTATTTAAGAATGGCAGAAATTCCATTTAGTTACAAAGACATATCTGTCGATGCTGAAGCTAGAGCGCATACAAAACTGTTGTATGGAGGAACACTGAAATACCCAACATTGTTTGTTGACAATGAGGTGTATTTAATACCAACAACAGATGCGTTCAATAAAATAATGAAAGAGTTAATTTAATAAAAAGATTGCTGCTTTTAAGGTAGGCAAAAAAATAGTACAACTAAAGGAAATGGGGGATTTAGAAAAAGACATCAATTCAAAATTTTTGAATAATAAAATAAAGGCGTTGATAAATATAAAATATACAGCCAATTGGATTAACAGTCAAGAAAATGATTTTTTTAAACAATATGGAATTTCTCCACAGCAGTTTAATATTCTGCGAATTTTGAGAGGTGCAAACGAGCCAATAAAAGTTCAAGTCATAAAAGACAGAATGATTGAACGCGCACCAAATGCTACTCGATTAATGGATAAATTGTGTGATAAGCAGTTTATTGAACGCATTCGTTGTGATCATGATAGAAGAGTCGTTTTTATTAGTATTTCGAAACAAGGCCTTGAATTATTGCAGGCAATTGATGCAAACATTAAGCTTGATTTTATTGAAAAATTGTCGGAAAAAGAAGCAGCACAATTAAGTTACTTATTGGATAAAATTAGATAAGTAGGGTTTAAGACAAACCAGAAAAATAAAAAAAATTAGATAAATATTTTCCATGGAAAATAAAAGAAACACAGGTACAATGAAAACATTAAAAACAATCGCACATAAAGTAGGAAGCCCCTTAGTAAATATGGGGCCAATTCGTCTAAGACAACCATTGCCAAGTGAAAATATAGAAAATGTAGATCCATTTTTATTAGTTCACCATTATGGTCCTTATGCCATTAGCGAGTTTAACAATCCGTTTGATTTGGGACCACATCCACATCGTGGGTTTGAGCCGATTACCCTACTTTTTAAAGGGGAGCAATTGCATAGAGATTCACTAGGCAACGAGATGCTAGTGCAAGCAGGAGATGTACAGTGGACGACTGCTGGTAGGGGGGTTATTCATGCAGAAGGACCTTCGAAAGAGTTTGTGAAAAGAGGTGGTGATTTAGAAGGAATTCAATTATGGTTAAATCTTCCGGCAGAGAAAAAAATGATGCCAGCGAATTATCAACACATTAAAAGTGAAGAAATACCTATTGTTGAGAATCATGATAAATCGATAGAATTAAAAGTTGTGGCAGGAACGCAGCAGGGGAAAATTGGGCGGATAGAAACCCAAACAGCTGTAAATGTATTTACGGTGAAAGCCAAAAAACAAGGAGCCATCGAAGTTAATATTCCTACGCGTCATCAGACGTTAGTCTATTTATTAGATGGAGAGGTTATGGTCAATAACCAATCCATGTTAAAGAAAGGGGCAATACAAATGCTGACCTTCAATCAAGAAGGAAATACGATTCATTTAGAAGCTCAAAAAGAAAGTACCTTATTGGTGCTGTCTGGTGAGCCTATTAACGAAAAAGTTGCACAATATGGTCCATATGTAATGAACACTCAAACAGAAATAATGGAAGCAATGCGGGACTATCAACAAGGAAAAATGGGCTACCTTTATTAATTATAATACGAATATGTATTAAAACTCAAGAAACTATTTCTTGAGTTTTTTTGTTTTCGTAAATTTATAGTACCTTGCAAAGTGTTATGCATGCATAATAAAATTTAGGAAACTATGACAAAATACAAGCATATTTTTGAGCCATTAGATTTGGGTTTTACCACGTTAAAGAATAGAATTTTAATGGGGTCTATGCATACAGGCTTAGAAGAAGAGAAAAATGGGATTGATAAGATTGCGGCCTATTATGGTGAACGAGCAAAGGGAGGAGTTGGTTTAATTGTTACCGGAGGAATTGCACCAAATAGACAGGGATGGACCGCACCATTTTCTGCAAGGATGTCGACCGAAAAACATGCAAAAAGTCATAAAGTAATTACTGATGAAGTACATAAATACGGGGGTAAAATTTGTATGCAAATTTTACACTCGGGAAGATATGGCTACCACCCAATTGCTGTAGCACCTTCTAATATAAAGGCACCAATATCGCCATTCAAACCTTTTCAATTAACGGAATCTGGAATAAAAAGAACAATTAATGACTTTGTCAACTGTGCTAAGTTATCAAAAATGGCAGGGTATGATGGTATTGAAATTATGGGTTCCGAAGGCTATTTGATCAATCAGTTTATTGCCGAAAGAACAAACAAAAGAATGGACAAGTGGGGCGGGGTCTATGAAAATAGAATGCGTTTTCCAATAGAATTAGTGAAACAAACAAGAGAAGCAGTAGGGAAAGAATACATTATTATTTATAGGCTTTCAATGCTTGATTTGGTAGAAAAAGGAAGTGATTGGCAAGAAGTAGTTCAACTTGCAAAAGAAATTGAAAAGGCAGGAGCAACGATAATAAATACAGGAATTGGATGGCACGAGGCTAGAATTCCAACAATTGCAACTTCGGTTCCTAGAGCGGCTTTTACGTGGGTTACTGAAAAAATGAAAGAAGAAGTTTCTATTCCATTAGTTACTACCAATAGAATAAATATGCCAGAAACTGCAGAAAAAGTATTGGCAGATGGACATGCTGATATTATATCCATGGCACGTCCGTTTTTAGCAGATCCAGAGTGGGTAAACAAAGCCTTTGCAGAAAAAGCTGATGAAATTAATACCTGTATTGGCTGTAATCAGGCATGTTTGGACCATGTTTTTGAACAGAAAGTAGCCAGTTGTTTGGTGAATCCGAGAGCTTGTCATGAAACAGAATTGAATTATGTTGCGACAACGAATCCTAAGAAAATTGCAGTTATTGGAGCAGGGCCAGCAGGGCTAGCGGCCGCTACAATTGCAGCCCAAAGAGGGCACATTGTTACCTTGTTTGATAGTGAGTCTGAAATTGGTGGACAGTTTAATATTGCCAAACAGATTCCAGGGAAAGAAGAGTTTTATGAAACAATCCGATATTTTAAAAAACAAATTGAATTACACAAAGTAACCTTGAAATTAAACACTAGAGTTTCAAAAGAAAGTATATCGAAAGTAGAATTTGATGAAGTGATTTTAGCCACAGGTATAAAACCAAGAATGCCATTGATAGAAGGAATTGAACATCAAAAAGTATTGAATTACTTGGATGTTTTAAAACATAAAAAACCTGTTGGAAAAAAGGTAGCCGTTATTGGCGCTGGGGGGATAGGATTTGATGTTTCAGAATACTTGGTTCATGAAGGACAAAGTACTTCTCAAGATATTGATGCCTGGTTAAAAGAATGGGGCATTGACAAATCTTTAAAGGCTAGAAGCGGAATTGAAGGGGTCAAACCAGAGATTGCGCCATCCCCAAGAGAAATCTTTATGTTTAAAAGAAGTAAAGGAAAATTTGGAGGCAAGCTAGGAAAAACTACTGGCTGGATTCATAGAGCTACTTTGAAAAAGAAAAATGTTCAGTTTATGAATCGGGTTCAATACACCAAAATTGACGATCAAGGATTGCATTATGTTCAAAATGAACAAGCAAAAATTTTAGAGGTTGATACCATTATTATTTGTGCTGGTCAAAATCCATTAAAAGAATTGTTAACACCTTTAGAAGAAAATGGACTTAAAGTACATGTAATTGGAGGTGCAGATTTTGCAGCAGAGTTGGATGCTAAAAGAGCAATTGATCAAGGTGCAAGATTGGCTGCAGTTATTTAATGTGCTCGTCTTATTATTATGTTTACATTTGCTTTACTTAATAAAACATACCATGAAAAAAATACTTCTACTTACATTGTTACTTTTTAGTAGCATTCTTATTGCACAGCGCCAAAATGGGCAGAACAGACTGAATTTTGATGCATCAAAAGTAGTTGGTATTTTTTATTACGAAGAAAATAAAGCTATCAAAAGAATTAAAATCAAACAAAAAGAATTAAAATATGGTGTTAAAAAAGCCATTATTTCTTACAACTCTAAAATTAAAGAACTTTCTTTTTTGAAAAATTCAGAATTAAACGGTGTTACCGTCTTGGTGAATTCAACGAAAATGGGGTCTAACCGTGGAGCATTGGGCGATTTTAGAACTCGCGTAAATAAAGTGTTGGCTCCCATAAGAGATAGTATTCAGAGCTTTGAAAAACGATTAAATGAAAATCTCAAAGAAAAATTGTCAAAAAAGCAGTTTAAAAACTGGTTGAAATTTCAAAAAAAGACGAAAAGAGATTTGGCACCCAAGGCGCCAGAAGTAGAACGAAGAAATGCACCTCCTAGAAGGAGAAATATGGGACAACGAAGAAGATATTAGAAAAAACCTACAGCAATGTAGGTTTTTTTGTTTCTGAGCTAGCATTATTAAATAATTGTCGATATTTGTAGTTCCGCAAATTTTAAAATATATCAGAATGACAATGAATAAAAATACCGTATTGGCTTGGGCAACATTTATTATGATACTTGTTGGATTGGGCTTAATAGCACTTGGTGCTTTTAGATATGATGAGATTGCTGGATGGGGTTTTGCCGCTGTCGGTGTTGGTTTTTTTGCAGTAGCATGGGTATTTAATGCCTTAAAAGGAAGAGTATAATCTTCAAAATTTATTTATTTAATTAATTTACGAATATGTCAGACGATAAGAAAGTCATCTTTTCGATGAATAAGGTTTCAAAGACCTATCAAAGTACAAACAAACAAGTATTAAAAGATATTTATTTAAGTTTCTTTTATGGAGCTAAAATTGGAATTCTAGGGTTAAATGGATCTGGAAAATCAACCTTGTTAAAGATTATTGCAGGGGTAGAAACAAATTTCCAGGGAGATGTTACTTTTTCTCAAGGATACAATGTTGGTTATTTAGAACAAGAGCCTAAATTAGACGATGCTAAAACAGTAATTGAAGTTGTGAGAGAAGGGGTTGCAGAAACAGTTGCGATTTTGGATGAATACAACAAAATCAACGACATGTTTGGTCTCGAAGAAGTGTATTCTGATGCTGATAAAATGGATAAGTTAATGGCAAAACAAGCAGAGCTTCAAGATAAAATTGATGCTTCTAATGCTTGGGAGTTGGATACTAAGTTAGAAATAGCCATGGATGCGCTTAGAACTCCAGATGGAGATACGCCTATTAAAAACCTATCAGGAGGGGAAAGAAGAAGAGTTGCATTGTGTAGGTTGCTATTGCAAGAGCCAGAAATTTTATTATTAGATGAGCCTACCAATCATTTAGATGCTGAATCTGTACATTGGTTAGAGCATCATTTAGCACAGTATAAAGGAACGGTAATCGCCGTAACTCACGATAGGTACTTTTTGGATAATGTAGCTGGTTGGATACTTGAATTAGACAGAGGAGAAGGCATTCCTTGGAAAGGAAACTATTCTTCTTGGTTGGATCAAAAATCTACCCGATTAGCACAAGAAAGTAAAACAGCTTCAAAAAGACAAAAAACCTTGGAGCGTGAACTTGATTGGGTGCGTCAGGGAGCAAAAGGTCGTCAATCAAAACAAAAAGCGCGTTTAAAGAGTTATGATAAGTTGATGAGTCAGGATCAGAAGAAAACTGATGAAAAACTGGAAATTTACATACCCAACGGTCCTCGTTTAGGAACAAATGTAATAGAAGCTTCTGGTGTCTCTAAAGCTTTTGGAGATAAGTTGTTATATGAAAACTTAGCGTTTAATTTACCGCAGGCAGGAATTGTCGGAATTATAGGACCTAACGGTGCTGGTAAAACGACTATTTTTAAAATGATAATGGGTGAGGAAAGTGCAGATGCAGGAAGTTTTAAAGTTGGTGAAACAGCAACAATAGCATATGTAGATCAAGCACATTCTAATATAGATCCAGATAAATCTATTTGGTCTAATTTCTCGGATGACCAAGAATTGGTAATGATGGGAGGGAAACAAGTAAATTCTCGCGCGTACTTAAGCAGATTTAATTTTGCTGGAAGCGAGCAGAATAAAAAAGTTTCTACACTTTCTGGAGGAGAAAGAAATAGATTGCACTTAGCAATGACTTTAAGAGAAGAAGGGAACGTATTGTTATTAGATGAACCTACCAATGATTTAGATGTAAATACATTAAGAGCCTTAGAAGAAGGGTTAGAAAACTTTGCTGGTTGTGCAGTTGTAATTAGTCACGATAGATGGTTTTTAGATAGAGTTTGTACGCATATTTTAGCCTTTGAAGGCGATAGCCAAGTGTATTTCTTTGAAGGATCTTTCTCTGATTATGAAGAAAATAAAAAGAAACGTTTGGGTGGAGATTTAATGCCAAAACGAATTAAATATAAAAAGTTAATTAGATAATTAACCAATAAAAAAATCCCGCTTTAAAGCGGGATTTTTTATATAAAAAGATTAATTACGTCTTCTACGTTCTTGTTTTTTATCAACCTTCCTTTTGTTGATTTCTTTTTTAACGCTAATTTTAGAAGATCTTCTTTTCATTTTTTTCTTTGGAACCTGAACTCTTTTTGGGGTTACATTTCTTTTAGTAACATACGATTTTCTTTTAGCAGTAGTTCTTCCGTTTGAAGCTTTCCTTCTTTTTGTATACGTATTATTATTTCGAGTAGTTACACCGGCCTTTCTTCTTTTTATAAGTTTACCACGTTTTCCAACTTTACCATTAGGTTTTACTTTGTAATAATAATAGTGTTTATCTTCTCTATATTTTCTGTAATTATTTTTAAAGCTATAATCATAAAAATAGCGATCATCATAGTTGAAAACTGAACCGTAGTTTAAAGAAAATTGAAACCCCGAATTATAATAGTCTCTGTGAACATTTCCATAAAAATATGGATCCCCCCAGTTATTATACGATACTTTTAAATTCCCAACCTTTCTTACCAAGCCTCTTCTGTAATAGATTCTAATATTTCCAATTCTGGTAACATTTCCTTTATAATCATAACGAATATAATTGCTGCCAATACGTCTAATTCTTCCTTGATAATCTCGATCAATTCTGATGTTATTCTGACGGAAATTTCTGTTGTTATAATTGTAGTATTGCCTGTTTGGAGTATTGAATTCAAAATCACCATTTAAAAACACATGAAATTGAACATCTCTTTCTACAAAGGTAATCGCTTCATCATATCCGTTTATACGTGTCGTTTTTTCAGTTGATGTAGTATTACCGTTTGCATTTACGGCTATAAAAGACATCATTCCTAAAAATAATAGTAGTACTTTTTTCATAATTTGTGTTTTTAAAATTCTGCTTACTCTTTTCGGTTTTCAGCTTCCACGTTATAAGTGAGTTTTCAAAGAGCGTGCCAAAAAAAAACTCAATTCTTATATTGTAAGAATTGAGTTGCTAAGTACCTGAAAATAAATGGTGTACTACTCTAGGCTATTTGTTAATACACCAGCTGTACCATATTTAGAAAGTCCCTCAACAACAATTTGCATTGGTGAAAGCTCCTTGTTTGTTCTGATTATTATGGTGGCTTCTCCTTCCTTATTGGTTCTAATCATTGGATTCCAATAGAGAGTGGTTCGGTGATCTTGTGTTTCGACAGTCGAAAATTTTGGAGTGTAAAATTCTTTGTTGCTTTGAAAGCCCTCAATATTTAATGATGGCGTAAATTGGGCTGGTTTTCCTGATCGACCACTTTTTGTCGTTATCAATATAATACCATGTACACCTCTTGGTCCATAAACGGCAGTACTAATAATGCTTTTAAGTACTTCAATTTTTTCAATGTTTGCATAATTTTCGAAATTGGGAGATCCCATAACCTCTATGCCATCAACAATCCATAAAACAGGTTGTGGGTTTCTCCTGATATAAATTTTACCTTCATAATAATTTATATTTGGAATTTCATCTAATAGGTTTTTTATATTCTCCCCAAACTGGTTTTTGATTTTTATGGTGTGATCTGGAACCATATTATAACCATCCATATTATCTCTATCGTAATTTGTGAAATCTTTTTTAGTTCGCTTAACTACATTTTTTAGCGCAACTTCTTTTAAAAGAATTGCATCTTTTTTATGAAGTATTACTGCTGCTATTGAGTCATTTGTTTGCTGTGTAATTGCATTGTTGGCTGCCTGAATTTCTTTTTTTGTATTGGAAAAACCGACAGAATTAAATGTTGAAGGCAATAGCTGAGCTTTATTTTCTTGACGTAATTCAGCGGTGATTTCAATAATCTTTCCATTTGCCCCCTCTGTGTTAAATGAGGCCTTTAAGGTTCCGTTGTTGGTGAAATTTTTGATGGTAAACTCTCCTTTCTGGTTCGTCCTTGTTAAGTACGTAGCATATTCCCCTTTCGAAAGAACAACCATTTTTATAGGGGTGTTTTTTAAAGTTCTAAAATCCTTTTTAGCGATGCCATGGATTGTGATTCCTTGTTCAAAATCATGTCTTTTTTGTGTATCTGCTTTGGATTTTATTTTTTTCCAGTCAATTTTTCTCCAACCATGCGTAAGCATAATTAACTCGAGTCGATATCTTGTTGATCTTTTTCGGTCATTAAAAAATAAAGTTGGATTTTCGATATGGCCTTTTAAATCAGATTGAAGAAAAAGATGACTTAATATGTTCGCTTTATTTTTCTTTTTAAAATATTTTAAAGAATTTGTAACAGCAATCGATAAATCAGTAGAAATAGGCCAGTTTCGAGAATCAGTTACTTTAATTTGTATTTCTTTTTGATTATTAGGCAAACGTTTCGAATTATTTATTGTTGCTGTAATCTTAAGTTGGTTGTTATTATTTATAAAGACAACTCTTTCCGACATTGGAATTCCTTTGTCATTAAAAACTGTTAGCGTGAATATACCTGTGGGTAATTTTTGTTTGGGGATTTCAAAATCGACCAAGAGTTTTCCTCCAAATTCAAATTTTCCTTGGTAATATTTTTCTTTGTGAGAATGTCCAATAACATAAAATTTCTCACCTCTAAGATCTTCACTTGCTTGAATCTTTATTTTGATGTTTTTATGTTCAATATTGTTTACAAACATGCTATAGCCTGTTCTTGAGGTTTTTGGAAGTTGATACGTGGATTTGTCACTCAGTACAGCCGTGTAGGTTTCATTAACCAACGGAGTAAATGTAATAATTCCGGCTCCGTGTTCTCGTGATTTAAAGCTTGTAATTATGTTGTTGTTAGAATCTACAATTTTTCCTTTTATAGCTATCCCTAGGCCACCACGACCAATTGCCTTAAAAGCAATACGTGCTTTTAAATTTGTAATTAACTGACCGCCTTCGGGGAAAAACTGAACGTCAATTTTTGTATCGTTTTTTGAACTGACATGTTTTTTCACCTTGTTATTAATGATTTTGATACGCTGTGTATAAAAATGGGAGACATCAAAATTCCGCATCCAATTGGTGTATGCTCTAAGCTGGTAGTACCCTTGTTCTGTATCTTTTGGCAGGGATATATTTCCTTTTCCCCGCCCTTGGTTAAGGCCTATTTTTTTTGAAAGTAGTATTTCTCCTTTTGGATTTATTAAATCGATATGTAATACCTTACTTGCTAAAGAATAATGGTGTTTTGTCCCTAAGGTATTATATGAGCTAAACCATATATTTTCTCCATTGAAATAAGTGTTTTTATCCGTGTGTAAATACACTTTTTCTATCGGGTTAAGGGCATTGTGACTTTGTAAATCTTTGTCTAACTTTTGGATAAATATATCGTTGCTTATGTTAGACTGTGTGGTTGCTACTTGCTGTCTGCTGTTAATGAAGATCGATTCGAATGCGTTATTTCTTTCGAAAGAGCCAATCACCTCGTTCTCATCTGAAGTCCTTTTAATAATCGCATTTTCTTTCCAAAATTTCTCATTATATCCAATGGTGTTTAAATTTTGCCAGTCACTATATTTGTCTTTAAACTGCCTTCCCAACCTTTTTTTCGAGTCTGACTTGTAATATTCGAAAAAGGTTAAAATCGAATTGGTATTCACCTTGGTAATTAAACTGTCATTTTTATAATAATCAAAACTTTGCACGACTTTCATATAGTCTAATACCAAGTCAAAGACACTGTCTTTTTTAAAAGCCATCTCATAATTGAGTTCATAGTTTTTCTTCTTAGCAGATTTTTCTTTAAACTTTATTGCTTTAAAGTTGTCATTTTTTACAGTGGCATTTATCTTTAATAGATCATTCGTTTTTGTGTTAATATAAATTTCGGCCGCTAAGATGGGAGTTTTGATTCTTTTAAAAGGCTCAAAACTCAAAACGGCAATTTTACCATCATCTGCAGCTATGTTTTGGATGATTTTTACTTTGTAGTAATCTTCAATGTCGTGTCTTAATGGGAAAATTAAGTCTTCAGAGTTGGGTTGGAAAGATTTTAATATTCTAGAAAATAAAGTGTAATTTCTATTGTTTACAGCCCCACCTTTTAGCGCATACCTGCCTTCTAAAATATCCCAATCTTTAATTCCTTCAGTGGAATATCTGATGTCGTAGATGATTTCTGAAAATTCAGAATACTGATCTCCATTTTTAGATTTTTGACGGTAATATGCTTTGCCATATTTTTTTTCTTTTGCATAAATATCTACTTTTCTAAATGCCTTTTTAGCCAATTCATATGCGTAAAAATCTTTCTTGTTTGTAATGGAAACTTCTTCTAATTCAAAAATATGTGGTGTAAGTTTTACAACCATTTCTTTTTTAGAACTAACATTTACTGAGGTTTTTTGATAATTTAAATGATAAAAATTAAGTTTCACAGGAAGATTGTCGACTTTAATTTGAAACTCCCCAAATTCATTACTTGATGTTCCTGTATGTGTACCATCAATTAGTACACTACAAAACGGAATCACTTCATTGGTGTTGATATCTATTGTTTTGCCGCTTAGGGTATAGGTGACTTTTTTTAGAACAACTTGATTGCTAATAATTTTAAAGTAGATCTTTTTTTTGTCAAGTATTTTTGAAAGAACATTTTCTAGTATTTCATTTTCCACTTTTATGGTGAATAACCGACTTAAATCAAGGCTATTGTTCTCATAGAAAAAATTGTAATCTGTTTGAGATTCTATGTTTGAAAAAACTTCTTTAATGGTTACCTTAGTTAAATCAAAACTTATTTTGTTGCCATTGTTGGCAGTGGCCTGTGCAATACTGATAAGGATAAGGAATGAGAATAGCGCTCTTTTTAACATATAGCAGTTGTTATTTAAGGGTAAATAATTATCTTGTTGTGGCTAGGTTAGTGCTTTGTAATTCATTTTATACTAGATATTGTTATGGTCTTTTCTTTTTTTGTGTACGTGAATTCTGATAGTTCTTTAAATACATTTAAGACCTCCTCAATGGTTTCTGAAGTAAAGGTCCCTGTAAATCTTTTGTTATTTAAAGTAGATGAGCTGAGGTTAATCTTTATGTTATAATAGCGTTCCATTTCCTTTTTGATATCTTCAAACTTGTCATTACTAAAATGTAATTTTCTTTTTTTCCAAGCGATATGCTTTGCGATAAGTGCTTTTTTGATACTGGATTTTCCTTTTTCTAGAACAAACTGTTCTGTTGGTTTTAAGATTGTGGTTTTACCGCTTTTGTTGGATTTGTCTTGGACGCTTACACTCCCTTCTTCAAGTACTACCGATGAGAATTTATCATTGGTATAACTAGAAACATTAAATTTTGTTCCTAGAACTTTAATGTGCATCTTTTTAGTATTTACTATAAAAGGTGCATTTTTATTCCTTGCAACATCAAAAAAAGCTTCTCCTTTTAGTAGCACTGTTCTCAGGCTTTTGTTCGAAAAATTACTGTCATATTTTAAAGTACTTCCAGAATTTATAGTCACAATTGTTCCATCAGATAAGCTTATTTTGAAAACTTTTGTGTTTGGAACTGAAATAGAATGATTGGAAGAGGGGCTTTTAGAATTGTAAACTAATTGCCCTTCTTTTATTACGGCAATTAATTGCCCTTTTTTATTTTTAATAACGTCGTTTAATGTATTTGTAATGTTAAATTTTGAACCGTCACTTAGTGCTAATACAATTTGATGCTCATAATCGAAATTGTAATTCACGTCAACTTCACTGTTTTGGTTGTATAGAAAAAAACTACCAAGGGTAATTACCAGTATGGCTGCGTATTTTAAGAAAGGTTTGTAAAATGGCGTGACCTTGTTTGTAGGGCTAATTTTTTTGTAAACTTTTTCTAGCGCCATGACACTGTCAATAGTGTTGTTGTATGTGAGATCTAATTGATGATTTTCTTTGATGTAGTTTTTAAAAATCACGGCATTATCGTTGTCCTTTAACCATGTTACTAATGCGCTAAGTTCTTCTTTAGATATAGTATTGGTGACGTATTTTTGTATCAGATTCTCCAAAATGGTGTTTTTTATTTAATGACGATATAAACTTTAATTACCCTTAAAACTATTTATTTTTTTTACATTTACATAAAAAGAAAATCACCATTCTCATTTATTGCTAGGAAAATGAAAATTTTATGGAAAAGAATTAAAAATGATAATAAGCAGGACTTCAATATCTTATTTGAATCTTGCTATAGAATGTTGTGTTTATATATTGTTCAATTTACAAAAAATATGGACGATGCTGAAGATATTGTTCAAGAAGTTTTTGTGAAATTGTGGATAAAAAGACATTCAATAAACATTAATTCATCCTTAAAATCCTACCTTTTTAAAGCGACCTACAATGCGTATATAGATCGTTCTAGAAAAGAGCAACGAAATATTTTATTTTTAACAGAGCTGAAACACCAAGCGTTACAACCTCATATTGACGAAGTCGATACGTATGAAGAGAAGGTGAGTAAGGTAAAAATGATTGTTGATCAGTTGCCTCAAAAGTGCAAACAAATTTTTTTATTAAGTAAGTCTGAAGGACTTAAAACCAAAGAAATCGCCCTGAGTTTAGACATCTCAATTAAAACGGTAGAATCTCAAATGAGGATTGCATA
>Ga0105356_10003813_pt1 | contig 14725 bp, 12 predicted proteins | sample GOMGulsemesocosm_3_FD_83502 | JGI IMG/M metagenome (GOLD analysis project Ga0105356, IMG submission 83502) | Methane-oxidizing microbial communities from mesocosms in the Gulf of Mexico - GOM9D Gulf of Mexico | ecosystem: Environmental > Aquatic > Marine > Cold seeps | place: Gulf of Mexico...
TAGTCTATAAATCATCGATTATAACTCTAGCACTTTTTTAATCCTTTCAAAAGCTTCAATTATGGAATCGATTTAAATTCCACCAAAATGCCAAATATTTCCCCATAGATCATGAGCTTTTACTTTAGATTTACGCCGATAATCCAAAGCAAAAAAACTGATATGCTAAACTTATTTAGAAAGGCTTTTTTATTAAATGGCCTATTAGTATTAATACTACTTTCAAGCTGCTCAAAAGAAACAGAGCCAACAGATAATAAACCTGATAATGAAGTCGAGACCACAGAAGAAACCTTTAATTATTCCTCTTCCTCGGCGTATAACTTAAACATTATATATTTTATACCACAAGGCAGTTCAAATCGCCTGGACTCTCACCGGAGAATTAGTGAGATTTTGCTACAAGGTCAGGCATTCTATAAACAAAACATGATGAGTTACGGATTTGGAGAAAAGACATTTAATCTTCTGGTAGATTCTGAAAAAAATAGAATTAAAATAATTTATATACATGGAAATCTCAGTGCTTCTAGTTACCCCTATGAAGGTGGAGGGACTAAAATGATGACGGAAATACAGGCCTATTTTTCAGAAAATCCTTCAGAGAAAACGAGTGATCACACTTTAGTTATAACACCTGTAAATGATCCTACAAACTCGGATGCACCCTATTATGGTTTAGGGAAATGGTGCTTTGCAACTGATTATGACGACATGGATATAAAGCACTTAGGCGGTAGTTCAACCCTTAGTACACGAGCCACAACTTATATTGGCGGATTATTACATGAACTAGGTCACGGTTTAAATTTACCTCATAATAAAGAAAAAGTGTCAGATATTCCGAAGTCAAATAAAGGAACAGCACTGATGGGAGCAGGGAATTACACATACGGTAGTTCTCCAACTTTTTTAACCGAAGCGAGCTGTGCTATACTAAATAACAATCAAATATTCAATCAAGGTAATGCCTTATTTTATACAGGTGCAACAGCGAGTATAGAAACGATTCAAGCTAGCTATGACGGAAACAACTTAAACATTTCTGGAACTGTTCAATCTGATGTTCCTGTAAATTATATTGGGTTTTACAATGACCCCGCCGATGATAATGCCGATTATGATGCCGTAACATGGGCTTCACCGCTAAACGAAAACACCTTTAATATATCAATGCCCTTAGACGAATTACATAAAAGAGAGAATACAGCATACGTTTTAAGATTGCGCCTAAACCACAGCTCTGGGGACATTACAAGCATATCATATGCTTACAAATTTGAAAATGGTATTCCTATTATCGAATTTGGAGATAAAGCGTATCTTGACAGAACCAACTGGAGCATTGATTCCTATAGTTCTCAAGAAGATCAAGGCGGAGAAGGCAGCACTGGTCTCGCTTCACATATTTTAGACAATAACCCGGAAACCTACTGGCACTCCTGTTGGAGTAACTGCTCTTCAACGTACCCTCATAATATTATCGTAGATGCGGGAGCACTAATTACAGCAAATGGTTTTTCATTTTTACAAAGATCCAGCCTATCAAGAGCCATTAAAGACCTAGAAATATTAGTGAGTACTGATAACCAAATTTGGGAGAGTTTAGGAAACTTTACCTTAAGTGAAATCAACAGTATTCAACATATAAATTTAAATACCCCAAGCAATTTCAGGTATTTTAAAATAATTAGTAATACAGCCTTCGATGGACAAGCATTTGCCGCTTTGGCGGAAGTTAAATGTTTTTAGTGATACAACATTTATTTTCTTTCATGAATAAAGTCTAAAATATTGTGTCTCTTCGTCTTTTCAACACACACCAAAATTAGCGCCTTAATAAGCATAAAAAAAGAGACCTTATAATGTATAAGGTCTCTTTTACTTTATGGTTATATTAAATGAGTTCAATAGTATTTTTTAGTTCAAACGCTTAAAAAATATTACAGTGGAACAACGATTCCTAAACCTGCTCTTAAGCCTGACCATCCTGTTTTTACAGCTTTTTCATTATTATTTTGTAAGTGATAATCTCGGTCATCGGAGAATATTAATTTTCCTCCTATACTAAAATCATAGCCGGCATGTAATCTCAATTTTATAATTGAAATCGGAATGTCATAAATCCCTCTAAGGCCAAGACCAAAATCCCTTCCTGCGAAATAGATGGTCTCCTCAGAAGTGCTCCCCTGAATTTTCGAATATGAATTTAATTCCAATTTTGAAAAGGTAACAAAACCTCGAAATCCAATTAAAAAGCTTCCTTGGTCATTGTTATTAGATAATTCTACCTGATATTCGCCTCCTAAAGAATAGCCTTTTAATAGTTCGGTAACTCTCAGTGTCCCCGAAAAATCCGAATATGATATTTTTCCACCTGTTGCATTATAGTTTACAAAAAACTGAGTATTGATATTCTCAACCTTAACTCCTAATGCATATCCAAAATTAGCAGGATAATCATCGTTTACCTTTAAAGTAACTAGGTCTATATCTCGAATAAAATCCTCCTGAAACTCAGACAAACTATTATGAGCAAATGTATTATATGATGTTTCTAGAATAATAGAAACATTATTTTGTGTCCATCCAACAACACTATAAAGTGTAAATATTAATGCGTAAATACCTTTTTTCATATGTGTTATGGTCTAAACAAATTGGTTTCTATATAAAGGCCTTTGGTAGAAAAAATATGACCATTATAATAGCGATATTTCTGATCATGAGTGCCGTAAACTTGTAAGCGCTTTGAACTGTCATAATTCTGATCATAAAGCTCCACCCTATTCCCTGCCGAAAAATGATTACTAGTAAAAAAAGGTGCTTGATTTTCTGTAAAATGTAAATCTTTTACAATATCTGGCTCCCATATATCAACCGTATAATTGCTTAATAAGTTATAGAAAATATTATTTCGATACCAGCCAAAAACCATTCTTGAATTTTCATTATCAAAAATAAGGTATTCAATATCAGAAGTATAACCTAAGGGGTGACTTAAAGTCGTTACAAATTCAAATCCAGATGAATTTCTTTTGTGCAAATCTCCATTGGCGACAAAATATTCCAAATTATAGGAGGCATAAAATTTAGAAGTTTTATTTATACTATAAACTTCTTCCTTTGTCAGTCTATCATAAAAAATCACCTGTCCACTAGACCATGCATCTTCAAGGACAATATAATCTTCTCTATAATAAGTAATAGCACTAGGTTTCGCCGAATTATAATCAACGGAATTAAATACAGAGGCAATGGCAAATGTATTGGTATCAAATATGACTGATTTACCTTTGAAATTAAGCACCAAATTTTCCGTAATTGGATTCAATTCCATCGCATTAAAATCGTTAGGAAAATCAATTGAAAACAAGGTATTCGTTTTCTCGATAAGCATGCTATCTCCGTTCAATTGGTACATATTTACCGTATTATCAAGGGTCAGGTCTAAAACGAAGTACTTGTTGAGGCTTTTTGAGTAAATAATTTCCTCAAAATCTTGTATTTCCATCACAGTACCCAAAGTCACACTTTGACCAAAGCCACCATGTTCCTGGCCATCTTTAATATATTTTAACCATAAATAATTCTCCTTGCCAAAAGCATATCCATAGGGAATAATTATTTCTTCACCCCTTGGATCCAAGGAATGGCGAAAGGACCTTTCATAATAATAATCGAAGCTAAAACTATCAAAATTAGCATAAAGTGGATGTTCTGTCGATTTCAGTTTGAAGCGTCTAAAGTCGATTATTTCCATAGAAATCTCCATCAAAGGGGTTTCCAATGCAACGAAATCTGAGAGCTGTTCCGTAAAGGCATTCTTTACTTTAATAGCGTAACTCGGATGGTAATGTACCGTTTGAGTATCATTAACCTCCAGGTTTTCTAACTCGAGATCACTAAGTAAAATCTCATTGCTAATATATCCATTTTCATCTTTTACGATCAAATAAGCCTCTTCAAAATTGTCATCAGAAATTTCATTCAATGCTACAAAAACAGTCCCTTCTCTAATTTCTACGGAAGAAATCCCAAAGGCACTGGCTAAACTCTTATCTACAATAAAGCTAAAGGTTTCGGTAGCCCCCAAATATTCGGCATCTGATCTATCTGCGAGACTCCCCGAGTCAGAGGAAATAACATATTCAACAGTTAAATCATGAGCGCCATCTTCTAATTCTTCGATGTGCAAATAAAATTCAGCTGTTGGGTTTGTGCTATTATAAATTTCTTGATCATCCACTAAAACCCTCATTTCAAAATAAGTGTTGGTGATTCCGGGAATTGTATATAAAATAGTTCTAGAGGCACTTAGTTCATCTCCACTTTGAAAATCCAAAAGTACGATCCCACCTTCTGGAGGTGTATATTCAATATCATTAAAATAGTCTTCTGAAAACTCAAAAGTGCAGGCATTTAATAACACAAATACCATGATATAAACGCATGTTTTTAACTTCATCAAAAAATTATTTTTCAAAAAAGTTAAGCATATTAGTTTCTATTCTTTCCTCAATATTGTCGTTAGCGGCTTTAACAAATTTTTCCCCAGTTATATTCTCGTAGAGTTCAATATAACGTTCGCTAACAGTTTCGATATATGCATCAGTCATAACAGGAACCGTTTGTCCTTCTAAACCTTGAAAACCGTTACTTATTAACCATTGACGTACAAATTCTTTGGATAATTGTTTTTGATTTTCACCATTATCCTGACGATCTTGATAACCATCGGCATAAAAATAACGTGAAGAATCTGGGGTGTGGATTTCATCAATCAGAACAATTTTTCCGTCTTGAGTTTTTCCAAATTCGTATTTTGTATCTACTAAAATTAGGCCCCGTGAAGCTGCAATTTCGCTACCTCTTTGAAATAATTTTCTCGTATAATCCTCTAATACTAAATAATCTGCCTCAGACACAATGCCTTTCGCCAATATATCCTCTCGAGAAATATCCTCATCATGGTCTCCCATTTCCGCCTTGGTGGCCGGAGTAATTATGGCTGCCGGAAATTTATCATTCTCCTTCATTCCTTCTGGCATATCTATACCACAAAGTACTCTACGTCCCGCCTTGTACTCTCTTGCAGCATGACCAGACATATAACCACGAATAACCATCTCTACTTTAAATGGCTCACATAAATGTCCTACTGCCACATTTGGGTCGGGTGTGGCAAGTAACCAATTGGGTACAATATCCGCAGTAACTTCCATCATTTTCGTTGCAATTTGATTTAGGATTTGCCCTTTATACGGAATTCCTTTTGGCATAACCACATCAAAAGCAGATAATCTATCGGTAGCAATCATAACCAATTGATCATCATTTATATTGTAAACTTCACGAACTTTTCCCTTATACACACTTTTTTGTCCTGGAAAATTGAAGTTGGTATCTATTATTGTATTACTCATTTTAAATGTTATAATTTATAATTGCAATTATTTCTAATGCGCTCAATCTCTGTTTTCAATATTTTTATATGCAGAAATAATCTTTTTAACCAGTTTATGACGAATGACATCCTTCTCGTCTAAAAATATCATTCCTACACCATCTACATTCTTAAGAATCAATAAGGCTTCTTTTAGTCCTGAAATGGTGCGTCGCGGTAAATCTACCTGTCCAGGATCACCGGTTAAAAGAAATTTAGCATTTTTACCCATCCGTGTTAAAAACATTTTCATTTGAGCATGGGTCGTATTTTGCCCTTCATCCAAGATGACGAAAGCATTATCTAAAGTACGTCCACGCATAAATGCCAAAGGTGCAATTTGGATAATTCCCTTTTCCATATAAGTCTCCAGTTTTTCAGCTGGGATCATATCTCTCAAGGCATCATATAATGGTTGCATATACGGATCCAATTTTTCCTTTAAATCTCCAGGAAGAAACCCGAGATTTTCTCCTGCTTCAACTGCTGGACGGGTTAATATAATTCGTTTTACTTCTTTACTTTTTAAGGCTTTAACCGCGAGGGCAACACCGGTATAGGTCTTCCCTGTTCCCGCTGGACCAATGGCAAAAACCATATCATTTCTTCGCATACTCTCAACGAGTTTGCGTTGGTTGGCCGATTGTGCTTTTATGAGTTTACCACCAACACCGTGAACCAGTACCTCCCCACTTTCCTTTGAGGTAGCATAATCATCACTACTTTGGCTGGTGAGCACACGTTCAATAACATTTTCGTCTAACTTGTTATATTTACCAAAATGATTGATCAGCATGGTTAAACGTCGATCGAATTCTTCCAATAATTCCTGATCGCCATAGGCTTTAATTTTATTACCTCTTGCTACAATCTTTAGTTTTGGAAAGTATGTTTTTAAAAGTGCAATATTTACATTTTGTGCGCCAAAAAACTCTTTTGGGCTAATCTCTTCAAGCTCAATTATAAGTTCGTTCAAATGTGATAGGTTTTTAAGTTAAAAAATAGCCTTCCGCTGACAATTTCAATTTAAAACAATCCTCGGAGTAGACCTTCATTTATTTAATTTTTCATCTTATATTTAAAAATAAAACCGAAAAAAATTATGTAGGTTTGTAAAACTCAAAAGTACGTAATTTTACAGCAAAGCAGCCTAAAAAAATATTAACAATTTGCCAATGGCGATTATCACATTAACAACCGATTTCGGAGAGAAAGATCACTTTGCTGGCGCTATAAAAGGCGCAATTTATAGCGAACTTCCAAATGTTAGAATTGTTGATATCTCTCATTCGGTTTCTCCTTTTAGCATTCCTGAGGCCGCCTATATCATCCAAAATGCCTATAGTAGTTTTCCTAAGGGCACCATACATATTATAGGGATAGATTCTGAAATCAACCAAGAGAACAAGCATATTGTTATTAAACTCGACGATCATTATTTTGTTTGTGCTAATAATGGCATCATGAGTATGATTTGTGCCGAAATTGCTCCAGAAAAAATTGTAGAAATCAATATTCACGATAAGATTGAAACCAGCTTTCCCGTGCTTGATGTATTTGTAAAAGTAGCTTGTCATATTGCTCGTGGTGGTACTCTAGAAGTGATTGGGGTCCCTATTCCGAGCATTAAACCAATAAAAAATATTATTCCCTTTGTAAATGCCGAGAAAAATCAAATTATTGGTAACGTTATCTATAATGACAATTATGGCAATGTAGTCACCAATATTAAACGAAAATTTTTCGAAGACATTCAAAAAGGCAGACCTTATGAGGTGTATGCCAGAAATTATAAATTCAAAACTATATTTTCGAAGTATAGTGACATTGTAAACTTCGATATCGATGAAGATAAACGTAACGATGAAGGTCGTGGCTTGGTGGTTTTTAATTCTTCCAATTATTTGGAAATAGCTGTTTACAAAAGCAACTGTACTACCGTTGGTAGTGCTTCTACCTTGATGGGTTTAAATATGATGGATACTGTAACTGTTAACTTTTTAAAACCATAATTATGTTTGTACGCATCGTAAAAATGAGTTTTGAAGCTTCTAATATAGATCGTTTTACGAGTTTGTTCGATTCCAAAAAAGAATATATACGAAATTTCCCTGGCTGCCGTTTATTAGAATTATACCGAGATAAAAACAATCCTAATATCTTTTTCACTTATAGTTATTGGGAGGCTGAAACCGATTTAGAAAGTTATAGACACTCCCAATTATTTAAAGATATCTGGTCTCAAACAAAACCACTCTTTAATGATAAGCCAGAAGCTTGGAGTGTAGATAAAGTTGTAAGTTTAGATTAATGAATTACGAATATTGTTGAACTCTAAAACATCCTATGCTAGCACTACTAAAAAAAGAAATAAACACGTTTTTTGCTTCGTCTATTGGCTATTTGGTTATTGCTTTGTTTTTATTGATAAACGGCCTGTTTTTATGGCTCTTTAAAGGGGAATTCAATATTCTAGATTACGGCTTCGCCAGCTTGTCTCCATTTTTTTTATTAGCCCCATGGATTTTACTCTTCCTTATTCCAGCTGTGACCATGCGGAGTTTTTCGGATGAGAAAAAACAAGGCACCTTAGAGCTGTTGCTTACCAAGCCCATCTCACATCTCAATATTGTTTTAGGGAAATATTTCGCCGCGATTTTACTTATTGGCTTCGCTTTAATTCCGAGTTTAATCTATATATATACTATATACCAATTGGGGAACCCTATTGGAAATTTTGATCTGGGAAGTACTTTGGGATCCTATTTCGGACTCTTTTTTTTAATTGCTAGCTATACGGCAATTGGCATATTTACATCTGCTTTGACCAATAATCAAATCGTCGCCTTTATCGGTGCTATATTTATTTGCTTTTTCTTTTATTTTGGATTCGGAGGAATTGCTGAGTATACCGGGAGTACTTTCATTGAAAACCTGAGTATGAATACCCATTTTAAGAGCATGAGTCGCGGAGTTCTAGACACCCGAGACATCCTATATTTTATGAGTGTAACAACATTTTTCATCTATGCTACGCTACTTCGTATTGACAGCAATCGCAGATTGAAAAATCCAGGCTTGCGTTTCCTACTCTTGATCATTGGCCTAATCGTATTTAATTCCCTAACAAGCGCAGCTTACAAACGTCTTGACCTCACTCAAGATCAGCGCTATACCTTAAGTTCCGCTGCCAAATCTGTTATAGAGACATTGGATTCTCCTATATTGGTCGATGTTTTCCTCGAAGGAGAAATATCTTCAGAATTTAGACGACTTCAAACGGAAACCCGACAACTTCTCGAAGAATTTTCTGGTCACAATTCATTGATCGTATTTAATTTTATTAATCCCTTAGAGGATGAAGCTTCGAGGGATCAAAATATTCAGCAATTAGTACAACGTGGTTTACAACCCTTTCAAGTGAGTGTTCAGGAAAGTGGTAAACGATCACAAGAATTAATTTTCCCATGGGCGCTGGCAAGTTATAATGGACAAACGGTTAAAATTCCCTTATTAAAAAATAAGATTGGAGCTACAGATCAGGAGCGCGTAAGTAATTCTATCCAGCATTTAGAATATGCCTTTGCCGATGGATTTAATAAACTCATACATCCAAAAAAACACAAGGTAGCGGTATTAAGAGGTAATGCTCAACTTGAAAATAAGTACATCGCAGATTTTGTAACTACCCTTCGTGACTATTATTTCATTGCGCCTTTCACCTTAGATAGTGTCGCCAATAATCCTCAAGAGACCCTTCAAAAATTACAAGACTACGATCTGATAATCTCTGCCAAGCCCACAGAAGCATTTTCAGAGCGAGAAAAGTACCTACTCGATCAATATACTATGAATGGTGGTAAAAGTCTGTGGCTGATTGATAAAGTAGCTATGGACAAGGATAGTTTATACAACGCTTCCGGAAAAAGTATTGCCACAGGGAGAGATCTAAATCTAACCGATTTTTTCTTTAAATATGGCATCCGCATCAACCCGGTATTAGTCAGTGACCTTTACTCTGCTCCTATTATGTTAGCTATAGGCGAGGCTAGCAATGCCCAGTTTCAGCCGGTACAATGGCAGTATTCACCCCTTGCATCAAATACAGGCAATCACCCAATAATTAACAATCTCAATGTGGTGAAATTTGATTTTGCCAATCAAATAGACACCTTAAAAAATGAGGTTTCTAAGACGATTCTGTTAAAGAGCTCACCCCTATCAAAACTAGTTGGCAGTCCAAAAACCATCAGTCTTGACCTCATTACTCAACAACCCGATAAAAGCACATTTAATAAGGGGAATCAAAACCTAGCAGTACTATTAGAAGGGGAATTCACATCGGTGTATAATAACCGGGTAAAACCCTTTAAGCTTTCCAAAGCAAAATCAAAAAGCAGTTCAACAAAAATGATCGTGATCGCCGATGGGGATGTCATAAAAAATGAACTCAGTAGAAAAGGGCCTATCGCCTTAGGTTTTGATCGCGGTACTGGTCAGATGTATGGTAATACAGAATTTTTATTAAATGCAGTAAACTACTTACTCGACGACAACGGACTTATAAACATTCGTTCCAAAGAAATTGCGATTGCCTTCTTGGATACTGAAAAAATTTCATCACAAAAAACAAAATGGCAAATTGTAAATATCGCATTACCACTGGTATTATTGGTGCTTTTCGGAATTGGATTTAAGTTCTTGAGAAAGAAAAGATACGCCGCGTAGTTGTTAATAAGTTTGTTTCCAATTTTAGCTACTATAGAATATATTTGTAATAACTAATTATACGACAAGATAGATGAAATTTATAGTATCAAGTACATATTTATTAAAGCAGTTACAAGTATTAGGTGGTGTTATTAATAGCTCTAATACTCTTCCAATTTTAGATAACTTTTTGTTTGAACTTAATGGGACTGAACTTACAATTTCTGCTAGTGATTTAGAAACAACGATGTCTTCTACCATTACGGTAGAAAGTGATACCGATGGAAGTGTTGCAATTCCTGCAAAGTTATTATTAGATACTTTAAAAACTTTTCCTGAGCAACCGCTAACCTTTATTATAGAGGAGAACAATACGATTGAGATTAGCTCAAACCATGGTAAATATGCTCTGGCATATGCAAATGGGGAAGAATTTCCTAAAGCCGTTGCCTTAGAAAATCCAAGTGCGACAACCATTGCTGGGAATATCCTAGCAACTGCGATTAGTAAAACTATTTTTGCCGCTGGGAATGATGATTTACGTCCGGTGATGAGTGGTGTGTTCTTTCAATTTTCTACAGAGAATTTAACCTTTGTAGCAACAGATGCTCATAAATTAGTAAAATATACTCGTGGAGATGTATCGGCTAGTGAGACTGCCGAATTCATCATGCCAAAAAAGCCCTTAACTCTTTTAAAGGGAATATTAGCTGGTAGCGATGAGAATGTCACCATAGAATACAACGATTCGAATGCTAAGTTTACCTTTGAAAGCTCGGTACTTATTTGCCGTTTAATCGATGGAAAATACCCTAACTACGAAGCGGTTATTCCTAAGGAAAATCCAAATAAATTAACTATAGATAGAACACAGTTTTTAAATTCTGTAAAACGGGTGTCTATTTTCTCAAATAAAACGACGCATCAAATCCGTTTAAAAATTGCTGGTGCCGAATTGAATATATCTGCTGAAGATATCGACTATAGCAATAAAGCAGAAGAGCGCTTAACTTGCGATTATCAAGGAGATGATATGCAAATTGGATTTAACTCTCGTTTTTTAAGCGAAATGTTAAACAACTTAAGTGCTAGTGAAGTACAGCTGGAAATGAGTTTGCCGAATAGAGCCGGAATCCTAACGCCAATTGATGGATTAGATGAAGGCGAACATGTTACAATGTTAGTCATGCCTGTTATGCTTAATAACTAAGACAAAAACCTTTAGGGTCATCCTGAAAATTTCAATATAATAAAAACGTCTCCAAAATTATTGGAGACGTTTTTTTATGCTCAACGATGACGATTATAATTCCTTCTGAATACTTCTAAAGTTTTAATCATAAAAAAAGCACTCAGAATATGAGTGCTTTTTGCTTATCTCTAGTAAATATAAACTAACTAACTAATAAAATTTAGAGATAATGGATATTTAGGTGTTTCACCATGACTTGCTTTAATGGCGTTTATGATTGGAAATACTACGGATATAATTCCTAATACTATAAATCCTATGATGCCTAAACCTAAAAATAAAATTAAAGGGATACATATGATAAAATAAATAACAAGGCTAATTTGAAAATTTATAATGTTTTTGCCGTGTTGATCCATTTCATACACACGGTTTTTATTGGACATCCAAATAATTAGTGGAACAATAAGGCTTCCAAAGCCAATTAATAAAGTCACTAATTGACTTAAATGGGTCAATACTATAAGTTGTCGGTCTTCTCTCATGATGGTGGTTAATTTTGATTGATACTTATATGACGTGCATCTATTCAAAACGTTACAATTCTTAAAAAAAAATTTATAAAGAAGTAAAACTTGAAGCGTCGATCTTGAAATTAAAACCCATTCATTTGGCACTCGAAAAGCAGTAACACAGCATAAAAGACTAAGCTGTCAACTCTTTAAAAAGGATATACACAGCCATTATAAGTACAAAATAACCGAAGCCTTTTTTAAGTTTCTTTCCTTCGATAAAATTGGACAGATAGATCCCTATAAAAATCCCCAAAATTGATATTGAAGTAAATATCAGAAGAAAGATCCAATCGATATCGAGATTTTCGATATCTCCGATAAAACCAATGAGTGATTTCACGGCGATAATTAATAAGGAGGTAGCAACTGCCTTTTTCATTGGGAGTTTTGCCATTAACACCAGTGCCGGAATAATTAGAAATCCGCCACCCGCACCTACAACTCCAGTAATAACACCAACCACAGCGCCTTCAATAAGGATCAATGGATAGTTGAAACTTGTCTTTATTTCCCCTACTGCCGGCATATCACGGTTTTTAATCATGGAAATAGAGGCCAATGCCATGATTAAGGCAAAAAACAACATGATCCCAGTATCCTTGGTGATCTCAAAATCATTGATACTAAATAAATGCTCTGGTATTGCAGGAACCAAGAATTTTCTCGTAGCATACACAGAGATAAAGGCAGGAATAGCAAACACAATTCCTGTTTTAAAATCTACCAGTCCTTTTTGAATATTCCTAACAGTTCCCACCAATGCCGAACTTCCAACAACAAATAAAGAATATGCCGTAGCGGTCACAGGATTGAGATATAATAAATACACTAGGACAGGAACGGTAATAATAGAACCACCACCACCGATAAGACCGAGTACGATGCCTATTACCAGTGCTCCAATATATCCAAAAATTTGTGTTATATCCATTCCTAATTTTAAAAGCACAAAACTACAGCTTCAATAAGTGTAGCTAAGTAACAATTGTTACACGTAATTATAGTGCAATAACTTTTATTCTATTTCTATATAATTTTATCTTATTTTCGTTTTCGAGCTTTTTTAATAATCGTGAAACGACCACCCTAGAAGTATGCAAATCTTGAGCGATATCTTTATGCTTTACATGCAACTCATCGTTATGAGATACCATAGCCTTATCACGTAAATATTTTAATAAACGTTCATCCATCTTTAAAAACGCAATGGTATCAATAGCTTCAAGCATTTCCATCATCCGCGAATGATAACTTTCCAAAATAAATCCTTGCCAACTCTTATATTTTTGCATCCATTGACTCATCTTTTGGACTGGAATCATAATGAGTCTTACATCGGTTTCAGCAACCCCTCTTATCTCACTTTTAGTATTGCCAACACAACAAGATAAAGTCATGGTACAGGTATCTCCACGTTCAATAAAATAAAGTGCTAACTCTTCACCCTCATTATCTTCCCGCAATATTTTAATCGCCCCATTGATTAAAAGCGGCATGGATTTAATATAATCGCCAATTTCTATGAGTACATCACCTTCTTTAACCTCTTTATAGACACCTATTTCATGAATCTCCTGAAGCAACTCCTCTTCAAACAGATAACCGTAATTCTCTATTAATTCTTCCATTATTTATCAGTAATTAAGGCATTATATAAAACTTCTATAGGATGTAATGCTTCACGATTTGTTCCGTCTTTTATTTGATGCCTACAACTTGTCCCAGGTGCAGCAATAATAGTATTCTTATCTGATTTTTCTATAGCAGGAAATAAAACCATAGCCCCAATATCCATACTTAAATTATAATGCTCCTTTTCATATCCAAAAGAACCGGCCATTCCACAACAGCCCGATGGGATGATTTCTAATTTATAATTTTTTGGTAGACCCAATAATTTTGCGCTATAATCCACAGAAGATAATGCCTTTTGATGACAATGCCCGTGTAATTTAATTAGTTTTGATTCCTCAGTAAACCTTGAAACATCGATCGCCCCTTTATCTATTTCATTCGCAATAAACTCGTCGATTAGAAACACATGCTTACTCAAAACTTCCGCAGCCTCCTTTTGGTCTTTTGAAACCAACTTAGGGTACTCATCTCTAAAACTTAAAATTGTAGAAGGCTCGATACCAACCAAGGGAACATCACTAGAAATAAGCGCTTTAAAAATAGAAACATTTGTTTCTGCAACTTGCTTGGCTTGTTTTAAAAATCCCTTTGAAATAAATGCACGTCCGCTTTCTGGGTGTTTTACCATGAGAACTTGATAGCCCAAAGCCTCTAATAAATCAAGGGCTTTTACCCCGAGATCAACATCGTAATAATTACTGTACTCATCACAAAACAGATACAATTTCTTAAGAGTTGTCTTAAGAGGTCTCGATTTAAATCGTTGTTCTAATGTTTTAGAATGTAATGGTGGTAAACTTCGGGCCTTTGCCATTCCCAATGCCCCTTTAAACCAGGATTGTTTTATCAACATATTATGCAGACTCGAAAACCTACTAGCAATCCTATTAAATCTACTGTTATTTGCAATTAATTTTGATCTTAAGGGAACGGGATTCGATTTGTTATATTGAAATAAAAACTCCGACTTTAAAGTCGCCATATCAATATTTGAAGGGCATTCCGATTTGCAGCCCTTACAGGACAAGCATAAATCTAAAGCCGTTTTAATTTCTGGATGATCAAATGGATTATCCTTGGTATTTTGAGTTAAAAACTCCCGTAATATATTTGCTCGACCTCGTGTGGTATCTTTTTCGTTTCGCGTTGCTCTATAACTCGGACACA
>Ga0105356_10003814_pt1 | contig 14721 bp, 14 predicted proteins | sample GOMGulsemesocosm_3_FD_83502 | JGI IMG/M metagenome (GOLD analysis project Ga0105356, IMG submission 83502) | Methane-oxidizing microbial communities from mesocosms in the Gulf of Mexico - GOM9D Gulf of Mexico | ecosystem: Environmental > Aquatic > Marine > Cold seeps | place: Gulf of Mexico...
CTCCTATCTACACCTGTCATTAGGCTAGAAACTACTTCGAGAGTTAGTTCCAAAACCTCTGCTGGTGTGCGCCCCTCAATTTGTTGGGTATACTCAAGCAAGTCAGGAAGGTCAACACGCTCAACGACGCCGATACCCGCAGCATCGCGAGCAAAACCATGCCTAGACTCGGCACGGGAACTATCACCAATAACCAGCATCGTTTCCCCAGCAGCCATGTCTCGACGAATGTGTTGCTGTGTAACCAGCTGCAACTTTTTAACTTCTTGTGGTTCTTGAGGCTTTTGAATCCAGGTTACATTCTTAGGACCCATGCGTAGGTCTATGTTACGCCCAGCCATAAACTCTGAGCGAACCCCTAGTACCCACTGACCAAATTCAGGTTCTAGTACTTTATTCCAGCGCCAAGGCGTGGTTAGTTCGAGCATTCTTGGGAATACTGTTTCTACGTGTAAATCCCAACTTGGATGAGTTCCTTGTTCAAAGTTGAATAACGTTTGCATCGGGTCCCCGAATACGCTTGTAGGTAGACACCTCGATAACCCAACAATACTTCTATGTTGGTCTGCATTGCAGTCTTGGTACTCGTCGACCAACAACCGGCTGTAAGTCGCCTGTAGGACTTCAAAAAGATCACCATTACTACACAGTTGTGCTGCTGCTCTCTGAAGTGCCGGGTATTGGATGACGCCAGATGCAGGAACTGAGAACCCTGACCTCAAGGGAAACATTCTTGCTAGCTTGAGCGTCCAACCATCGACAGTTTGAATACGGTAGTTTGATTTTGGGATATCGAGGTTGGCTAAACGCGTTTTCAGCGCCGCCACACCTGCGGTGGTATGCGTCAGCACCAAATAAGGCTTGTCCTGAGGTACTGCTAGCACGTCGGTGATCAGATGAGTTTTACCACAGCCAGCCGGAGCCACAATGGAACCAACTCGGTTGCCTAGAACAGCGTCGACACTCATGGCAGGTCAATCCCACCAAAGGCCATTAAGGACCGGATCACAGTCTAAAATTCAGCGCCAAATGCGTGGAGGTTAGGCCCGACTACTTCTCTGCCAATTCTCTCACCCGGCTCAATGTCCTTGTACCAAGATGGCCACTTCTTATTTGGGTTTTCCTTTTTCGGCCCTTGGGATAATTTGGCTAAGTAAGGCCGAAGCTCATCTACAAAGTTTTCGCGTACGAGCACTAGGTTCCAGTTATTCCCTATGTAGCCTTCGATGGCCGCACTGATGCGATCAGCGCCTTTCCAGTCTGTCGCTATATCCATCAGCGGGGTTACCGCATTCGAAGGGCAGTGTGTAAATAGAGCGCTTTCTAATGCATGACCATCACCCCATTCAAAAATTGATATCCCGAGCGCTGTAATACCTGCTGTGTGGGCAACATGCTCAGCTTCAGTATCTGAGTCCTTGAATATGCAAACCTCATAACCGAGCTGCTTAAAAACTTTGGCCCTGTCGTAAAAGTTGCTACCCCCTCCGCCATCAGCGCAATAAACGCCATTGGCTGTAAGGCTTTGACCCATTGTTTCCTGCAAAAACAGGTCTAGCCCCCTTACCAAGCCCACCTCAGTTTTACCTTCACAGACGATGACTGTTTTGCTCAGAAATGCTTCAGCACACACCCTGATCGTTGCTTGAGCCTTCGAATCAGCACTCGGGCGCTTTATGTCATGAGAATAATTACCGAAAATGAATGCGGGGGAGCCCGGCAGGTGCTTCCTAAGTACGCAAAGCTGCTGAGACTGAAGTTCGCGCAGGACATAGGGTGAGTGCGTGGTGATGAAAACTTGAGGAGCATTTTCATCGCCTTTCGCCCCAAGCTCGGTCAGAAGTCTTGAGATACGATACGGCTCAAGACCGTGTTCAGCTTCATCCACAAGAAGGATCGAAGCGTTGCTGACATGCTTGTGCAGACCGCTAAGAAGTAGCCGAGTAGAGCCTGTACCAAGCTGCTTAAGTGGAGAGCCGTCATGATTGTGTAGCGCAATGGCACCTGAGGCCATAGAGGTAGCCTTAACATCAAGCTGAGCGCTAAGTTCGCCAAGCTCAACGCCAAGCCCATTGGCAATACCGTTGACAGTTCCTAGAAGCTCGGCCACTTCGGGCGGTTGGTTAGCAGCGAAAGACTGGCGCATCTCTCGGGATAACTGATTCAGTAAGGGACCAATCTCCAGCTCCTGCTGTGACAGCTTGGTTAATACAGAGCGAGCGCCCCAGGCAAAGTGTTGATTAGAGGAGGCTCCGAGACGAGCGGCAGATACCAAGTCTCTGTGCTTCGAATTAATCCAGCGCTCCTGAGCCCCACCCTCAGTGCGATCGGAGTAGAGTCTCTTTTCAAGCACAAGATCGGCACCCACAGTGAGCTTTAGCGTCAACGCAAGCTCAAGTCCTTCAGCTGGTTCATCTACACGATCATTCTTTTCAGGGTTAAAACCACACAGGTAATCACCGTAGGCTTCAAGATTCTTCATCTCATCAGGGAGGTCGCCAATGGTGGCGATTATCTCAATTGGTGTGTCGATGTTCATGCCGTAGAAGTCGGCATCAGTAAACTGGTGATATCGCCCACTACCAAGAACCAACTCGATTGCATCAAGTATGGTCGACTTGCCTGAATCTCCATGGCCAACTAAGCAGTTAAACCCAGGGGAAGGCGCCCAATTAAGTGCTTTTAACGCTCGAAAGTTTTTAATCTGGAGTAATCGTATTCTTGCCATGGTCGTACTTCCTTGTCATCGATGGCTTCTGCGCACCATTAGCGGCCGTCGGAGTAGGGTCGGCTGCGGCCTATGGTAACAGACCGGCCAGGGTATTTCTCCAGATGTCCGTTGTGGTCAACTACCGAAGTAAAACTCATTTTAAGCCAATAGGCAGCTCAACCCTCGATAGCAGACCTTATACTGCTGCGACAGGTAAGGCTGTCGATCACATGCTAAGAATGAGCAACCCCTTAAGGCGGACTCTTTATGATACAGGGGGTTATTGAACTCTCAAGTATATTCAGTGTGCAACTTTATTACTCAGTATGGGGCTTTAATACATGGTATGGATCTTTATTACTCGACGACATAAATCACACCGACAATTCACCAAAAAACGTCCTTAGCAATCATCAGATGCTCGATAAATTTTCTGAAGCATTAGAAACTATTTGAGTAAAGCGTTAGATTGTGAACGGCTAAAAATATTTCTTTAAACGCTCAAAACTAATACGAACCGCCAATCCCAACAGAATGACAAACGGCAAAATAACAATGACCGGATTCATGCTGTACGGCAAACTGATATAAACCACACAAGCAAGCACAAAGGCCGGTGTAATGGACTTTTTGGCCAGATTGAACACATTGCTGCTTTCCCGTCCTCCTCCCCAGCGCCGAAGATCCCGCTCGACCAAGCCATCAACAGCGCCGACGACGCCTGCAAATAAAAAAATAGGTAGCGAGAAAAATATCAACGCTAAACGAACCAAAAAAGTTTGTGCCACGTAATTGGCAGCCTGCCAATAATCCTGATAGCGGTCAGACAATCCGTGGATCCACTTCTGAATAGCGTCCATGCTACCCATCGATACCTTGGATATGGGTGTTCCGGTACTTAGCGTAGTTAACCATGATTGTTGTGCTATCCAGTTTACCGCTGTCGCTGTCGCGCTAATGACTTGGCCTTTGATAACCAGTGATTCGTTCTTCAATGACTGATTCAGATAGCGCTGATCCATAGCGAGTACGGTTTTAGCGTGATTCGAACCTTGTTCTGCCCAAAACCGGTTGATGCCAATCCACTCGATGATAATTGAAAGCAATAAACTAATGATCAACCATGCAGCTAATTGCACTGTAGCCGATAATAATTTTCCGATTAAGCCCGGTTCTTTTCTTCTGGGTACGGGGGTTTGTTGCTGTTTTGGCATTACTTAGACTGCCCCTTTCGATGAGTAGTTACCAGCCCTGAAATTGCGACTATGACCTATCGACGATGGTAGCTCGGCCAATCCATCACCGAGCTGTAGTTCTGCCGCATTTGATGCAGCATACTGCCCAAGTCATCGGGCAGTTCCTGATCATCAACTTTGGAGGGCATGGGGATACGAATTTTCCACAGCTCGCTGCCTCTGAGTAATACAAAGGCTTGGCCTTTGGGCAGCGCAACAATATCAGCCGGTGAAATCATCGGCACTCGGCTGATACTGATACGGTCTTCGTTGTTCGAGGTAAAGCCAAAACTGCCATTGGCCTCGGTGCCATCAATCACACCCGATACCGCCATGATTTCACTGACACTGACTTCGGGTAATTGCTTGGTAAACATTTCACAGGTCGAAATTTCTTTCACGCCCATAATAATCATGGTGCCGATATTGCCCGCGATCTGCCCCGCTTTCGCTTCACTGCCGAGTTCGGCAATGGGGTCACTCCAGGTTTGGGTATAAAGATTCAGTTCATATCCCGCGCCCCCGCTTTTATTAATCAGGGTTTTGAATTGCGGCCCAATTAAATCGGAAAATTCATCCCCGTGAATGACCACAGTGGGTGCTTTTTGTTTTTTGGACGGCTGACCATTCGCCCCTTCTTTGCCAATCCCGTGTTTGTAAATATGGCCTGCTAGGCTGGTTAAATCACTGAACATGGAGGCACCCACCGCACTGGCCACTTCTGCGTCGGTCAACGCATCCAGGCCGACATAGACCACGGCTTCTGTACGAATAGCCTCCGCCCATTCCAATTGTGGTCGGGAATCTTCCGTATCATGCACATCAGGGGCTAGAATGGCGTTGATTTTACCGGTGGTGAGTTTTTCTAAAAACGGCTTGGCGGCTATGGTGATCTTCTGAAAATATTCACGGTCGTAGCGAAACACCGAAACAAGCCCTTCTAGCACTTGATCTAACTCGCCCAGAGTTTTCAGGTATCTCACCAAGGCAATGGCATCGGGGTCTTTACCCTGTTCGACGCGGGGCAGTGATTTAACATTCATGGCATCACGCACCGCCTCTAACTCATCCTCCCAACTTTCACTGCCATGCTCGTTTAACCAGTGCCTTCCATACTGGATCAACAAGGGGTCAATATCACTCAGGTAGCGGCGAATTTTGGGGAAGTCAGGTTTAATGTCCAGTGCATCCAAGGCGACCGAAATAATATTGACAAACAGCCAGATAAATTCTTTAAAAGCCGCTGCATCCCCCTCTGACGGTAATTGACTGGCAATACGGCTAGCGACCTCAGTAATACGGGAAAATGAACCAATAGCGTTGTAGCGGGCGCTTAGTTCTGGGTAGCCCAAGTGAAAGACAATAAGTTTGCGGCCTGCTCGTTGAGTTTCGACATAAATACGCTTCAGATAATCGGCATCACCTTTGGGGTCTAGCACGATCACACAGTTGTTACCCCGTCGGATATCTTGGGTGGTTAGAATTTCCGCCAACCGTGTTTTACCGTGGCGGGTACGGGCAACCACCACCATATGCCCTACCCGATCACTCAGCGGCATTACCGCATTGGTTTCCGCCCCGATCCCGACACCGTGTATCACGGCATCGCCCCCCACCGCCGGTGGTGGACGAACGGGATTCAGGGCGGAATCTGTCGCCGTCCATTGCATTAACTTTTTTAGACCCAGAGTATGTTCCCAATCCAGCTCCTTTCGGCGTATCCACTGCGGCAAGGCACTCACTTGCAGGTAACGTTCAGCTCGTTTATCACGCGCTGCATACAGCCGTTCCGTGTGGGTTTGATTCCATCGAAAACCACGACCTAAAAATAGTACCGATTGACTGATGGGTATTTTAGTCGCCGATAACACATAACGGGGCGTACGTTTAAGATGGCGCTGGTAGCTTAATACTCGCCACGCCTGACAGCCTCGCCATAACCCCAAACCACTCAGACAAGCGGCGCTGAACAGCGCAACGGTGGGGGTCATCATCATGATGTGTGGTGCTTTCAATACCACCCCAGCAGAACACAGCGCCACCGCTGCCGAAGCCAGCTCCACCGGAGGCCGTAACAGCACTTCAACTTCGTAGCGATCCGTCACTGCTCCCACCCCTGATTTGACAATAGTATGGGGTAATGTGTTAAGCCCAACCCAGCCGCAAAACCCTCTGCCGAGGCAGGCACTAAACGTAAGTCTTGAGCGAGAACAAACATTGCTTCAACATCCTTTTTGCCCTTAGCCTGAATCAATAAACCAACCGCACCTAATTGCATCAATTGCTCACGCTTTTCTATTAACCAATGTTTAGAGCGCGGATCAGAACCCACTAGAAAGAGTGGCTGTTGCAAATATCGTAATGCTTTGGGGCTGGCCGTTACTACACCCGGCGACAGGGAAGGTGTTGTGATTGGCAAAACATAGGCCGATAATTTTTGTTTGTTCAAGAGGACGGATTGGCGTGATTGTTTAGTGTTTTCCTGTTCAAACCGCTGGGGTAAATATTGGCTTATAGATTGGGTATTACCCGAATCATAAATAACGGTTAATGCTTCGCTGACGGGGATAATCGCCATTAACATGACAAGTATGGATAGTTGATTTAATAAACCCTGGCTTACGTTTTTCATCAAAACGCCACCGTCCAATTTTTCCTGACCTTTGCGCGATAGTGCTTGGCGCTTTCAAGGGATTGTGGGTCTTGCGCCGGATCGTGATAACGCCCGACTGCTTGCCACCAATCCTGTGTGTTTTCAAATTGCTCCCGCAAAATGGCAGCGCCTGCTTTTAAGTTTTGTAACGGTATCAGGGCTTGTTCTGCATCCGTGAACCGCTGCTGCTGCCAACGCCAACTGATTTGCATTAGTCCAATGTCAATAGAACGTTGTTGTTGAATGGCTTGATGGATATGCCGTAACGCTTCGCTTTTCGACTGACAATAAACGCTACGCCCTTCAATATTCAAGGCCCAGGGCCAAGGCAATGCTGATGCGTCATACCGCCGTCCACTTTCAGTTAAGGCAACTGCATAAAGAATATCAACCGGCACCCGATAGGCTTTCGCCACAACATGGTAGGCAACAGGTAGTGATTCCAATGCCGCTGCGTTAACGGGTTGCATGACAACCAATCCGGCCAGGCATTGATAAAGACAGTAAGATTTCATAAACCTAAATCCTCCGTTTTTAGTTGAAAAAACTGCTGATTGCGCTTTAAAAAAACAGGAACCGTTGCATGATTAACGTTTGAGGAGCGGGTATTCAAACGATGGTATAAACCTTCATCACGGTTTAGCGTCAGTGTTTGTTTATTTAGCCATTCGGTTTGTATGCCCTGTTCTTTTGCCCACCCGCTTACCGTTGCATCATCCTTGGCATCGCGTACATAAATATCGACACCGCTGTTTTTTAATCCTGATAATAAGCTCATCAACCGGCGAATGGTGGCAAAACATTCCTTGCATGAATCAGCGACAAACACCAGCAAACGATCACCCTCAACAAAGCGCCGTTGCGCTACATTTTTAGCCTCCTTGAAAGCTGATTTTTGTTGTTGGTGTGTGTAATAAGGAGCCAAAAGTCGTTGGTCCAATAGATCCGCATTGGGGTATAAACGATTAAAGGCCGCACGGTAGGCTGTTTGGAAACGCAGCACCCGCTCGGTGAGTTCAAATTCCTGCTGTGCGTAACGCTCGGCATAGCGTTGCGACTGTTGTTCGGTGTCAGCGAACATACCCAAGGCCATTAAGGGATCAATCGTGGGATTCCACTTGCCCAATGGCCCACGGATTAAATCGAGGTAGCTTTCGTACTCGCTAATATCCAATGACCACCGCGTCGCGTCCTGCTGAATAAGCTGCGTTTGCGATACTGGCATTTCTCGAACAGGCGTTTGTGGGGATGAAGTTTGGCCCTCAGCCGTTTCAGCCAGTCCTGTATTCGTTAGCACAACAGCCCCAATTAAGAGAACCATAACATTCACACATCGATTGATACGGTTCATGGCGTTACCTTTGTCTCACGCCATAAGCGGTATTGTTCGTCAACTATTCGATTGGCCGCACTGATGGACAAAATGGCAGGATTTTTAGTTGCTAGATTCAACATCACACCTTTTTTTAGGGCATTCATGTTGCTGAGAAAAGCATTGGGATTGGCCTGAAATACTTGTACCATGCGTTGATCCAATGTCATCCCCTTCAAGCCAGCAACCGTGACAATGCTACTGAGACTTTCCCCTTTTTTAACGGGGCCATAGTGGCTCACTGTTTGGTTTTTCTGTATCCAACTTTTTACGGCTTGTTTAATCTCTGCCTCGCTAACAAACTGCTTGTAGTCTTTTTTCAAGGCGTAGGAAATGGTTCGTGTGACCGGGTTAATCGTCACCTCAAAACTTTCGCCGCCTAGCAGCTTAAGCGCGTCAATAAGTGTGATGGGGTCAAGTGTTCGGTGAGGATCAGGTAACGCCAACGACAATAAAAGCGCTTGCTCAGGCAATGCCTCCTCCGTGTTGAGTAAACGCAAACCGTAGGGACGAAGCAGATACGCCAGCGCCTCCCCTACTGTTTCAAGCTGTTCGGGGATATGAATTGAGAGGACGGATTCAAGTAGATTGCGCTGTGCTGGCGTTGCGCCCACCTGCACCGATACATAGCGGCTCTCCGGTATCACCAAGCTGACTTCCTCTGCCAGTGAGAGCGATGAGATGCCTAACACCATCAGCGTGGTGATGGTTAATGGTTTTTGTTTCATGCTGTTCGCCCACCGAATCAATAATCAGAATCGACAGGATAAAGAAACTCAATGGGGTTGGGCGGTAAAAAGGGTTCAGACGATAAAGACCGAAAGGTAATGCTTATTTTTAAAAAATAACACAGGCCTAACCGGAGTTAGGTCTGTGTTGTGGGTTACTGGGCAAAGACCAGTTGATTTAAAGGTTGTAGTCGAATAGCCGATAGAGGCTCCCAGTGTTTCAGTACTACGAGGGTTTCCCATCGTACGCTTGTTACACCTATCATCGACGTGTCTGTCAACTGAGCTTGCAGCTTGAGTAATAATGCTCTGATGCTATAACTCTCCGAGATCGTGCCTTCGGCATGAATACGGAGCGTTTGGCCTTCGAGCGAAATATCCATATAACCCGTATCAACAAATTCTGTTTCTTTTAATGTATTCAAAACAGAACCTAATACGATTTTATCGACATCCGCTTTCAGCTTAACTGCGCCGCGCATTTCCAAGAACTCCATAGTCTTTCTCCTCAGGATAAAAAAGAGAAAGACATCCCAACGGGAAATCATTTCTCCCGTTGGGATGGTAGCAACCGATAACACTCAGACGGTGGTCTGGTGCGGTATAGGTTGTACCGTTCAAATGACAGGCTGTGACCTGTCGGGTGCTATTGAAACTGCAATAGCCACAGTGTATTTTACTATCCGCGCGCGTCTTCATTACCTGCCTAAATACACCGCAGTAATTTGTTCGCGCTCGTGGCCCAGCTCCTGCGATATGGCAAAGCGAGCCACCCTGTCATTAAGGCGCTCGTTTTCTTCCAGCTCTTTATGGCTTGGCCCACCGCAGGCCGGTGCAGGCCAGCCGGTCAATTCTCGATAGCGTTCCTGGGCATAACGATGACGCAAGCCGTGCAATTTAGATAAACCCGCCGCATCGGTTAATTTTTCATACAGTCTGAGTTGTTGCACGTACATCAAGTGCGAGGGAATCAGCGAGCCTTTACCCGCAATAAGGTGCGCACGTTTCACAATTTCACGTTGCTCATCCGTTCTAATCGGAATATCACGCACCTTGCCACCTTTGCACCAGCTTGATTTAAGATGGATATAACTGCCTTTATCCGCGTAGTCCGGGCTGAATTTAATCGCCTCTTCACGGCGAAGGCCAAATGCTTTTTGTAATTCAAGGCTGATTTTAATATGTGGATCAATGATTTTTTCTAATAGCTCACTATCGAGATCACGGGCTTTGGAGATATTGGTCACAAACACACGCTCGGCAATACCGTAGTAAGCGTTATCTTTAGCAACCACATTTTGTTTACCGATTTTTTCAGCCCACCAGCGCAATATAGATAGCCTGTTTTTTATCGTACCCGATGACAGCCCTTCTTCTAGATAGTGCGCGACCAGCGCATCAATATGCTTGGGTTTGAGTGATTTTGCTTCCATACGACGATAGCCCAACTTAAATAATTGGTTAGCCATCGTTTGTAATAATAGTTGGCGGTCAGCCTGGGTGTTGTGGCTTCCATCGGGATTGCGTGTACACAAATTTTTAAGCTGATAGTTAAGATCTTTCATTGCCGCACCCTCTTGTTGATAGGGCTTATTTCAGCAATGTGCCGGCCTTTCTGCTACGAATAATGGTACAGGCATGGAAGAACATTATCGGTGGGATGTTTACAATAAATTCACCGATTGTTTTTCAGTTCCTAATATGAAGATCGGATTAGCTGTAAATCTAACGGCCAATATTAAGCCAAAAAATAAACGCTTAGTCACTCGGTAGAAACGATAATACAAACGGGGATTTCAGCCAACTTTGTCCGGCACCTTATTTGTCACCGACCGGTCTACACAGTCACCGGCTTTAGGTGCGTCTGGTTATACCAGACAGGCGACTGGTCAGACCGGTCGTATTTACCTATCCGCATACTCCGTAACGTTATGTTTTTATAATGGTTTTATCGGAATAATGGAAATTGATTCCTCAAAAGCTGTTGGCCTCTGTTGTGGTGTCTCTCTCTGCATTAAGGTCAGGTTTCTTTAATGTTTCGGAGGATTGAATGACCGTTTAGCACAGTCACTAGCTTTTTACTCACTGGTTGAACCGGTGGATTTAGCGGTCAGAACAGTCGCATGAGCTGAGAAACATAATGGTGTTGATACGTTTGGTTAGTGTTAATGACTGTCTATTGGCTTTAACCAATAGAGAGATAAGCGATAGTGCTGCTTATCGAACGTCACGGGACACCACTCCCATAAAACCTGAGTAACGGCACAACCATCAAGACCAACCGTAAAGTGTAATCCTGATTCGTTTTAACGCCTCAGACGTGTTACTGCTCTTTGATTGCCAGGTAATCCTCCTCTATTAATGAATGAACCTTATACCACTGTATAAGTGCGTTTTTGGCTGTGAACCCGCCGGGGTGCTATTGAGTCTGCAATAGCTACAGTAGGTAGGGAGAGTATTTCATCATTCGTGTGAATAATCTTGCGTAACGGGTACATCACTGTAGGAAAGTTTATGTAGGCCAGTGTTGGCAAGGTTCGCGCCCCCTCGTCACTACCCCAGAGTGTAGTGACGAGGGGTATCACTACGAGTCAAAAAACTCGTTATTGTCCTTAAAGCTCATGAATATTGACCCCTCATCTAGCCCTTGCGCCTGTTCAACTAAGCGCTGATGATGCGTAAACATAATCACTTGTGTTTTCTTAGCTAATTGTGGTCGAGTAATTAAGTTGCATACTGAACACCTCTGAAAGGCCCATTCTACGGTTAAAATTCAACACTTAGAATTTTTAAAGTATCATACTGATTTTTTTAACTTGAGATATCCAACGAGATTTCTAGTAATAAAGTAGCATACTACTTTACAACAAAACCTCAGTCGCCACTTCACACGAAAAATATTTATCTCTATCTACAGCGCATACTTCTAACACAGGATTATAAGCTTATATACAATAGCTTTTGGTATGCATCCGTTTCAGCAACATCGCGAGCAGACTCGTGAATGCTCCGTGTGGTATTACCATGTGAACACCAACCGACTTTTTAGCATCTTAAATACCAAGCGATTATATCGTAGTCGCTAATTACCAAGGGAAACTGTCGAACAAAAAACTACTCTTCAATATAGTCATGACAGGCCTTCAATAGGCCTGCACGGCATTGCCAAATTAACTTCGTTGAATCAATGGAATTGGACCATTCATCATCACGCCGCAGCCACTTCCCAATCATTGAACGCACTTATCCTGAGATTTCGATAATGTTCAGCTCCAACGAGATGCCTCCCAAGATTGAATAGATTGTATACGGCAGCATGTACACCGAGAAAACGTTGCGCCTGCCTCATCGACTTAAACTTGCGCATACCCCGCTCCCTCACCCTCGTCGGCTGATGTGAAAGCTCGGCCCGATTATTAGCATATTGAGTTTTGTCATGGATCACATCTGGGATAAGCTCCCGACGCGCAACATCATAACTCCTTAATTTATCCGTTACGATCATCCTCGGTTCGCCCTGGCGCTTGTTAATCAGACGCCTAAAGAAGCGTTTAGCGGCCTTACCATCCCGGCGGGTTTGTAAAAAAACGTCAACCACTTCGCCATCCTGATCAACAGCACGCCACAAATATCGCTGTTTACCACCGATTTTTACAAACACTTCATCGATGTAGAAAGTATCGCCGAAACCCTGATGCCGACGCTTTAACCTTCTAGCATATTTGGGTCCAAATTTGTTGCACCACAAACGAATTGATTCATGGCTCACAGTAATGCCTCGCTCAGCCAACAAATCCTCAACATCTCTATGGCTGAGATTAAAGCGATAATAGACCCAAACCGCATATCGAATAATCTCAGCTGGAAATCGATAGCGTTTATACATATCTCTTTGTGTATTCATTGCAACACTATCAACCAACGGCTCTCAAGACGCCAGTTAATTTGGCAGCACCGTCTAGCGATATGATAAGCGTTTATCGGCTTAATAAGTCTCGCGCGATTGCTTTCACTTGCATCTCATCGGTACCACCGTAGATTCTCATTACGCGCGCATCTCGATAAAGCTGCTCTACTTTATACTCCGCCATATAACCGTTGCCGCCAAAAATTTGGATCGCTTCTGATGCCACTTCGACAGCTGATGTTGTCGAATAAAGCTTCATCGCAGAAGCTTCTGCGAAGCTCATAGGTTTGCCTTTCGCTTTTCGTTCAAGGTAGTTGAATAACATGTTTTCTATATTCAGTCGTGCAATTTCCATATTGGCTAGCTTCAGTTGTACTAACTGGTATTCACCAATAGGCTTTTCCCATTGAACGCGTTCTTTTGCATAATCAATACAGAGTTCTAAACAACGTTCAACCACGCCGAGTGACATAGCAACCACGCCAACACGTTCAGTGGCAAAAGTTGCTCTAGGATCGGATTTTTTCTTTGAACCGCCTTTGGCTTTTTTATCCACGCCGCCCAACAAACGATCGGGGCCAGCGACAACGTTGTCTAAGAACAGTTGTCCGGTGGGCGAAGAGTGCAAGCCCATTTTGCGAAGTGGGTTCGATTGTTCGAGACCTTCCATTCCTTTATCCAAAACGAAAGTCATAATTTTTCTTTGTCTCGGTGCCACACCTTCTTGGACTAGTTTACATATAAATACGATGGTATCAGCGTAGGGGCCATTGGTGATGAAGGTCTTGCTACCGTTAAGCACAAAGTTTCCATCGGCATCAAGTCTACAGGTACTAGTCATACCGCCAAAAGCATCTGAACCAGAACCCGGTTCAGTAATCGCCCATGAGCCAACCTTCTCTAGGGTAAGCAGATCTAATCCCCAGCGTTTCTTTTGTTCAACCGTACCTTGAGCTATGATCGCGCCGGCGGCGAGCTGGGTCACACCCATGGCGGTAACGATACCTGCCGAGTGGCGGCATAATTCCATGCTTAAAATAGTATCTATACCCATATCGTCGTTTGCAGACTTCTCATCTGGATTAACATCCGGGTCTTCACCGCGTTCGATGGCTTCTTCTCGCGCAATCGACTTTTCAAACTTTTCACGCTGGACTTCATCAATTCCAAAAGTTTGATACATCTTTCGGATGATATCGTAGGGAGGCATATTGCCGTATTCTAATTCTTCATTAAAGGGCACAACTTCCGCTTCAATAAATTTTCGGATTTCTCTGCGGACAAGTTTTTGCTCTTCACTCCAATCGATCATAAGGGTTCTCTCGTAAGTTCAAATAATTAGTAATATGCTTGTAATTAAGGACTAAAACCAAGGGCGAAATTGTTCCAGTATTCTGCTGCTATCTCTGCCGGTGTTTGATCGCCACCGGGCTTATACCAATAGGTAATGCCGTTATGCAGATCGAACAAAGCTTGGGCTAACAACTTGTCATTACAAGGTTTGATAGAGCCGTCTGTAATCCCTAATCGGATAAGATTTAAGACTTGCTGCTGAACATGGCGTCTACCCTCTTTGCTTTTGCGTCTTGAGTCAGTACCCAAATTCTCCGGTTTAGTGAGTACCAGACAGCGTCCAAATTCCCGGCAGATAGATTCTGTCCAGGCAGCAAAAAACGTCTGTAAATGTTCAGCACCGTTTTTGTCAGCGGCAGATATGTTTGATAGCAAATCAGTGGCATCGTTAAGCGCAATACGGCCTATTTCAAATAACAGCTCGTCTTTACTTTTTGCGTAGTAATAAAGTGCCGGTTTGGTAACATCCAAGGTGGCGGCAATATCGTCCATGCTGGTGTTATGAAAACCACGTTCATTGAATAATCGTGCAGCCGCTTTGAATACTTCCAGTTTTCGTTTGCTGAAAGATGCGCCTTTGCCTTTTGGTTCACCGAGGATGCTAGCCACAGTTTGTGTCCTATTTTTTTAGGTTCTTGATGATGCGACGGGTTGCATCATTGACAGTCGCTGGATTGTCGGCACCTTCAAAATTGGAGATAGTATCCCAGGCATCATTAACGTCTTCGGCGGTAAACCCGTCGTTAACACTGAAGGATTGACC
>Ga0105356_10003818_pt1 | contig 14715 bp, 15 predicted proteins | sample GOMGulsemesocosm_3_FD_83502 | JGI IMG/M metagenome (GOLD analysis project Ga0105356, IMG submission 83502) | Methane-oxidizing microbial communities from mesocosms in the Gulf of Mexico - GOM9D Gulf of Mexico | ecosystem: Environmental > Aquatic > Marine > Cold seeps | place: Gulf of Mexico...
AATAACTCAAGCTAATCATGAACATGACGCTTTTTTAATAAGCTAAATGGTTATAACGAACAAGGCCGATAGTGATAGTCACCATCGGCCTTTTTATTGGATTATCATATTATCGGGCTTTATTTAAGACTCAAATATAAATAAATATTGCTAAGTCAAACTGGTAAACTCGACACCTATTTGATAAACATCTCCGTCACTATCAACCCGTGTTACCTTCGCTTCAGCCTGTAGAGGCGGAACACGTGAATCACCCGTCGGTAGAAAAATACTGACACTATCGTTCAATGAAAAATAGCTTTCAGGTACATCTAACGACATTCCACTGGCGCTTAAATCACGACAAATAGCGGTAACATTCTTTTCTTTATCCGTCACCTGAACCGGTGAATCAATTAACATCCGGTGATAACTACGTCGTTCCAAGTTAGCTTTTAGCACATCAATATCCCTCTTGTTGCTATAGTTTATAAATGATCTCAAGTTATAAATAATTCAAAACTATGAATTGTTTTATCTTGTTTGAGTATAGTCATCATTTATTAACTCGGCCTTGTGTGACGAGAATAATGAGATCCAAATAACTATTTTGACGATCTAAATTAACTAGCAGTCCAACATGCCTTTATCGACAATAAAATCGATGATCTGCTGCAAACCAATTTGTTTTTTCATATTGGTAAATACATAAGGCTTATCACCTCGCATACGCTTGGTATCTTGTTCCATCACTTCTAACGAGGCGCCAACATAAGGGGCTAAGTCAATTTTGTTAATGATTAATAGATCAGAGCGCGTAATGCCAGGACCACCTTTACGTGGGATCTTTTCACCTTCGGCAACATCAATCACATAAATAGTTAAATCGGCTAATTCAGGGCTAAAAGTCGCACTTAAATTATCACCACCACTTTCGACAAATACGATATCGAGGGTTTTGTGTAACTTAGCTAACTCCTCAACTGCCGCTAGATTCATTGATGCGTCCTCACGGATCGCGGTATGGGGACAACCACCGGTTTCCACCCCGATAATACGGTCTGCATCCAGTGCACCCGCACGGGTTAAGATCTTTGCATCTTCTTGAGTATAAATATCATTGGTAACAACCGCGATATTATAAGTATCACGGATGGTTTTACATAAAACTTCTAATAAGGCCGTTTTACCTGAGCCAACTGGACCACCAACGCCAATGCGTAATGGTTGCTTAAATTCTGTCATTTCAAATCCTTATGAGCGAAATAATCGCGTGTATTGATGTTCATGTCGGCAGCTTGCCATCACCTGAGCGGGCGTAAAACTGCCAATGTTTTGATCGTCTGTTGTTAATGCTTGTTGCACAGCGGCAGGTATCGACTCTGCTAATTTCATTAATAATTGCTGGCCATCACTTTGCCCTAACGGCACTAATTTAATGCCAACCACGATGGTATTTTCTAACCAGCTCCAGAGATAACCACCGAGCGCTTTTTCTAATGGAATTTCCCACTGATTAACAGCCAATGCAAACGCGGCTAGTTGTGTCGTTTCAACCATCTTCGCTAGTTCACTATCGTCCAATGTTATACCTAACCTTGGTAATAGACGCACAAAAGCTAAGCCACGCTGACGCTCTTCTAAACGCATTTCTTTAGTTTCTCTGCTCGCCGCTAAATAATCACACCAACGCTGCGCCTGCAAATGTTCCTTATTGGCTAAACAGCGCTGTAAGCGGATAAGAATGGGCAACTCGAGGCTGGCTAGACTTTCGAACATTTGCCCCGCTAACCAATTCTCTAACGTCGCAACATTTGTCACCCAGCCTTTTTCAATGGCCCACTCAAGCCCTTGTGAGTAAGTAAACCCACCCACTGGGAGCGAAGGACTAATCAACTGATATAACTTTAATTCAGCTAACATATTATCCATATTGATTACCTATTCATTGGTGCTAAGACTAATGTCCATGAGCATGGTCATGCGGATGTACATACTCTTCTTCACTGCCATGGGAATGACCACCAGTGGTGCCACCATACGCCCCCGGTTCAGGTTGGAACGCCGCATCTTCAACCGTCACATCTAAGCCTAAACCTATCAGCATGTCATCTAATACATGATCATGTAGGAAGCGACACCAACCCGCTTCAACTTGTAATGGCACATGGCGGTTACCTAAGTGATAACAGCCGCGAGCGAACAAGGTTGGATCGTCACAACGTGCTGTTGAAACTCGCTCTTTAGCCGCAATGACTTCAACAACGAAATCACCATCAGAGGTTAATTGCGTACCATGCTCTAATAGCTGACCACGCGGTAAAAACAACCCCGCATCACGGCCATCTTCAAGCTGTACTTTAAGACGACTTTTAGTACGTTGTAACATGGTCAAACACACATAAGCATCAACATTATTGGCTGCTACAGTTAATATTTGCGTTAATTTGATCATTCATATTCCCTTATTATAAAAATTACGTAGACCAGATTCGCGGTGCATCAGGCGTACAGCCAAGCCAAGCTTCCCTTATCGCAGACCAGATCTGAACAAAACTCGCCATCATAGGTTCAGTATGTTGCCCCAATGCTCTAACAACTAATAACCCCTCTAACTCGCTGGCACCAAGCAATACCCTGTCACCGAAACGCGCTTGCTGTTCATCGATTATCTGATTAATACGACTGACAAGTGCATCATCCACCGGGCTGATATACAAACTGCCCGTCATCGGATAACCGCGTAACGAAGCAGCGTAGTCTAGTTGGATTTTATTCTGCAGCCGAAGATTTTCAGCCAGCAGTAATTTACCGTCCCGGAAAATATGTGTCTGACCTAATATCTGTCCATGGGTAAAGTCTTCACCCAATACCGGACGACCAAAACACTGCATTTCCCAACCGATAAAACGGGCATTACCCGCTAGTTTCACCTCGGTAATCAGCTTAACCTCAGCACCGGGAAAAAAGATATTTTCCATTGGCAGCCATTCTAAAAAAGCACCGTCAGCAGCCGTTAATTCCTGAGATTGCCATGCGGTATCGCCGTTACTTCGATAAAATTTGGTCGCGCCTGGCGTGGTGAGTAACGCATGAGATGCTGAATCAACATGAATATCAAAGCGGAGTTGATCACCACCAACTACACCTCCAGGTGGGTGCAACAGATAGGTATGACACGTTTCACCTTCTGGATAAAAGGTTTTCTGCACCGTCAAAGGACCAACTTGCTGGCGTTCAAGCAGACGGGTTTTACCGCCCTTCACACCATATTTAAGTTGGATCTCAGCGCGCCAACCCTGATCACCATCAGGGCGAGAGAACTGAATAGTCGATGGAATACTCATCAATTTAAGCCCCTAGAAAGGCAACTAATATTCCACTTAAACCCAGCGATGGACTTAACCATTTAGCACTGACTTGACGCCCAATCACAGCACCAAGCGTTAATAAAGCCGCTGCACTGATTAACATACCAGGTACAAACTGTACTAACTGTGCAGCAGGTGCTTCAACACCGTGTGCCCAGCCATGGAACAACACCATCACCACTGCAGCACTCGATAACAAGTTCATCTTAGTTTCGACTTGCTCGCTTTGCTTCCAAACAGCCACCGCAACAATAAATACCGATGCTAGAATTAAGCTTTCCATTCCGGTGATCAAACCGGTTAACGCCCCAAAACCAGTACCGATTAACATGGTTAATAACGCACCGAGAATAATACTCACTTGTTTACCTTTCATTTGCGCCGCTAAGAAACCCACGCCTAATAGCATGATCAAATGATCCAGCCCCGTTAATGGATGTAATAGCCCATTGGCAAACGTACTCGCCATGAAAGTTTCAGTGCCGGTGTGTGCCAAAGCCGAACCAGAAAATACTGCGGTTGATAGCGTTGCTAACGAAATGATTTTTTTTGAGGCCGTTTGTTTTGAAACTGCTTTTTTTGAGATGCAAAATTTAAACATTATTTTTCCTTAAAATAATTTACAACAAAATTTATACTGATGAATATGAAATATCGACGCGTTAAAACATAAAGTAGCGCTGCGCCATCGGCAGAACAGTGGCGGGTTCACACACTAACAACTCGCCATTGGCACGTACTTGATAGGTCTGTGAATCCACTTCAATGGTTGGCAACCAATCATTTAATACCATGTCCGACTTACTCAATTGACGGCAATCTTTCACAACTCCAATCAAACTATTGAGCTGTAGTTGCTCAGGAATCCCTTCTTTTTTGGCTTGCTGAGAAATAAACAACATCGATGTTTTCTGTGACGCGCGGCCAAAGCTGCCAAACATAGGACGATAATGAACAGGCTGCGGAGTTGGAATTGACGCATTCGGATCGCCCATTGGCGCAGACGCAATCATGCCACCTTTGATAATCAGACTTGGTTTAACCCCGAAAAATGCTGGTTTCCATAACACTAAATCCGCCAGTTTGCCGACTTCAACAGAGCCTACTTCATGACTCATGCCATGTGTTATCGCAGGGTTAATCGTGTATTTAGCCACATAGCGTTTAATGCGGAAGTTATCATGATGCGGAGGGTCTTGCGGCAGACTACCACGTTGCACTTTCATCTTATGGGCGGTTTGCCAAGTACGTGAGATCACTTCACCGACGCGTCCCATCGCTTGTGAATCAGAGGCAATCATCGAAAAGGCCCCCAGATCATGCAAAATATCTTCTGCGGCAATCGTTTCACGACGAATACGCGATTCTGCAAACGCCACATCTTCGGCAATCGAAGGTGATAAATGATGACATACCATCAACATATCTAAATGTTCGTCGATGGTGTTCACCGTATATGGTCGGGTTGGATTCGTTGATGATGGTAAGATGTTGGATTCACCACAAGCACGAATAATATCTGGGGCATGACCGCCACCAGCGCCTTCAGTATGGTAAGTATGAATAACGCGATCGCCGATGGCATCTAAGGTGGATTCAACAAAACCAGATTCATTAAGCGTATCGGTGTGGATCGCCACTTGCACATCAGTTTCATCAGCAACGGTTAAGCAATTATCAATCGATGCTGGCGTTGTGCCCCAATCTTCATGCAGTTTTAGGCCGATAGCCCCCGCTGCAACTTGTTCATGCAAAGGCGCAGGCACACTGGCATTACCTTTACCTAACAAACCAAAATTCATTGGGAAGTGATCAAGAGACTCCAACATACGATGAATATTCCACGGCCCTGGCGTACACGTTGTGGCGTTAGTCCCCGTGGCAGGCCCAGTTCCGCCACCAATCATGGTGGTGATACCCGACGTTAGTGCTTCATCAATTTGTTGTGGACAGATAAAGTGAATATGTGAATCAACGCCACCAGCAGTAATAATCGACCCTTCTGCGGCGATAATCTCGGTACCTGGGCCAATAATAATATCAACACCCGATTGCACATCTGGATTACCGGCTTTACCTATCGCAATAATACGGCCATTTTTAACGCCGATATCGGCTTTAACAATGCCCCAATGATCGAGAATAACGGCATTAGTGATGACTAAGTCTGGCGTGTATTTCGAGGTGAGCTGACTTTGGCCCTGCCCATCTCGTATAACCTTGCCACCACCAAATTTAACTTCATCACCATAACGGGTATAGTCATGCTCTACCTCTAACCATAGCTCTGTATCAGCTAAACGCAGCCTATCGCCTGTCGTTGGCCCAAACATTTCAGCGTATGCTTGTCTTGAAAGCTTTGCCATCTATTTATCCTCATCCTTGCTCGTCGAACTACCCTTACTTTTAGCATCATTAATGCTGCCCATGACTTTACCTTGAAAACCATAAATCATGCGGTTGCCACCAAAAGCGACTAACTCAACGGTACGACTTTGTCCCGGTTCAAAACGGATCGCAGTGCCTGCCGCAATATTAAGTCGAAAGCCTAACGTAAGTTCACGTTCGAAAGTCAGCGCATCATTGGCTTCATAAAAATGATAATGCGAGCCGATCTGAATAGGGCGGTCACCAACGTTCGCCACCGAAACCGACACGGTCGGCATACCTGGATTTAAGGTTATATGACCACTGCCGACTCTCATTTCACCAGGGATCATACCTGATCCTGTCTGTGTTTTATTCACCATAACAGTCCCTATATGATTGGTTCGTGGACGGTGACAAGCTTGGTACCATCAGGGAACATCGCTTCAACCTGCACATCAGGAATCATCTCAGGCACACCTTCCATGACTTGTTCGGCAGTTAATACGGTTCGACCAAATGCCATTAATTCCGCTACGGTACGACCATCACGCGCGCCTTCCATAATCGCAGCGCTAATAAGGGCAATAGATTCTGGATAATTCAACTTTACGCCACGCGCCAATCGACGCTCAGCCACTAAAGCCGCCGTAAACAACAATAATTTATCTTTCTCTCTCGGCGTTAATTCCATTTATGTCTCCGTTAGTATTAGATTACCAATGCTTTTCTGTATTTTTTAGATTGTTTACACTACTGTGACACAATTGTTAACAACTTAACACATACTTTACACGGTTAGATATTCTTGAATTAAATCATTCGTTAACATTTCCATCTCACCATTCGCTACAGCACGCCCTCGGTCCAATAAACAAAAATTATCACCGACTTTTCTGGCAAAAGGTAATTTCTGTTCGACCAATAACACGGTTAATCCCAGCTCTTGATTGAGCTTACGAATAATGTCCCCAATCTCTTGTACTATGTTTGGTTGGATCCCTTCAGTCGGTTCATCGAGGATCAGTAATTGCGGGTTAATCACCAATGCGCGACCGATGGCTAATTGTTGCTGCTGGCCACCGGATAAATCACCACCACGGCGATGCAGCATTTCTTTTAGTACCGGAAACAATTGGTAAATAAACTCTGGGATTTTACGGTCGCCTTTAGCGCGGATCGGTAACCCTATCTGTAAATTTTCCTCAACGGTAAGCGATGAGAATATTTGTCGTCCTTGTGGTACATAACCAACCCCATGACGGGCACGACTTTCCGCACTCAGCGGGGCTATATCCTTACCTTGTAATAGTATCTCACCACTTTTAACCGGTAATAATCCCATCACACATTGCAGCAAGGTTGTTTTACCCACGCCATTACGGCCCATTAATACCGTACATTTACCTTTTGGGATCTGCATATCCAGATCCCACAAAGTATGGCTTTCACCATAGAACTGATTAACTCCTTTAATCGATAACATGGTTACTCTCCTAGATACACTTGTTTAACTTTGGCGTTATTTTGAATGTCAGTCATAGTACCTTCCGCTAACACACTGCCTTGATGTAATACCGACACCGTACTGGCAATGGAGCGAACAAAATCCATGTCATGTTCGACCACCACCACAGAGTGATCACCCGCTAACGAATTAAGTAACTCAGCCGTACGATCCATCTCTTGGTGTGTCATCCCGGCGACAGGCTCATCGACTAACAATAATTTGGGCTTTTGCATTAACAACATGCCAATTTCCAGCCACTGTTTTTGTCCGTGAGATAAACTGCCGGCATCCATTGCCGCTTGATCTTGCAAACCGATTAGCACTAATACTCGTTCGATTTCATCACGCTGCTCACCGCTTAATTTGGCACGAAACACCGACCAAACGCTACGCGTACCAGCCATTGAAAGCTCTAAGTTCTGCCATACAGATAAGCATTCAAATACCGTCGGTTTCTGGAATTTACGCCCCACCCCTGCATTGGCGATCTGCGCTTCATCCATCTTCAATAAATTAAGCTTTGAACCTAACCAGACTTGCCCCGTATCAGGCTTGGTTTTACCGGTGATAATATCCATCATGGTGGTTTTACCTGCGCCATTGGGGCCAATAATGCAACGTAACTCACCTTCTTTGATGTACAAGTTCAAATCATTAATGGCCTTAAAGCCATCAAACGACACGGATACGCCTTCTAAATACAACAAAATATTATGGCGAGTATCAATCAATGGATTATGCGGTGGTTTCAAAAATTCAAATACCTGATCACGACGCGCAAGTTGACTAACGTTGTCACGAAGTTGTTTGGCTAACGGCGCAGTAAAACCTTGATCATTCTGCACACTTACACCCTCCGCACAGCCTATCTGCTGGTCGGTAAATTGCGAGGTTAATACCGAGGCGCTATTCACTGACACCTCCAACTGGCTATTATTGCTCATGATGCATTCTCCTTCGTCGACAAGCCCTTATTACGGTTAGACTTCTTATTGCTAGATAAGTCTGTAAACCAACCTGTTACACCTTTAGGTAAAAACAGGGTCGCTAATACAAACAAACTGCCCAGTGCGAATAACCACACTTCAGGTAACTCAATCGTGAACCAGCTTTTTGCATAATTAATTAATAACGCACCGATAATTGCGCCAAATAAGGTCGCTCGACCACCCAGCGCCACCCAAACTACAATCTCAATTGAATTAAGTGGTGAGAACTCACCGGGATTAATAATACCGACTTGCGGCACATACAAAGCTCCCGCAATACCCGCAATCATGGCCGACAGCATAAAAATGGCCAGTTTAAAGTTAGCCACGTTATAACCAATAAAACGTACCCGAGTTTCAGAATCGCGTATTGCCACGGCCACTTTACCTAAACGACTGGAAACCACTTTACGGCAAGTGAGATAACCTAAGATTAACGCCACAACAGAGGCCATGAATAAGCCCACCTTCGTGGTATCAGCTTGCAGGCTAAAACCGAGGATATCTTTAAAATCAGTTAACCCATTATTCCCACCAAAGCCCATTTCATTACGGAAAAACGCCAGCATTAAGGCAAACGTCAATGCCTGAGTCATGATCGATAAATACACACCCGATACACGCGATCTAAATGACAAGAAGCCAAAGACAAGGGCTAATGCAGCAGGCACTAATACCACCATCAAACAGGCGAACCAGAACATATCAAAGCCTTGCCAGAACCACGGTAATTCCTGCCAATCTAAGAACACCATAAAGTCAGGTAATTCAGGGTGACCATACACACCGCGATCACCAATTTGGCGCATCAAATACATACCCATGGCGTAACCACCTAACGCAAAAAATGCGCCGTGGCCTAAGGTTAAAATACCTAAATAACCCCATACCAGATCCACAGACATAGCCAGTAACGCATAGGTTAAATACTTACCTAACAAGGTAATAGTGTACGTTTCAATATGTAAAAAATGACCTTGCGGCACCAATAAATTAAGTGCAGGCACCACGATTAACAGCGTCGTCAGTAGCAGCATTAATAGCTGACCACCCCGATCTGTTTCTAACATTGAGTTAGCGAATAGCTTGTTTAACATGGGTTAGTCCTCGGCCGCACGACCACGTTGTGGAAAGAGTCCACGCGGGCGTTTTTGAATAAATAGAATAATGAATACCAGCACTAAGATCTTAGCGAGTACCGCACCAGTCCAAGGTTCTAACATCTTGTTAAATAGACCTAAGCTTAAACCTGCAACCAACGTACCCCACAGATTACCGACACCACCAAATACCACCACCATGAAAGAATCGATAATGTAGCTCTGGCCCATATTTGGTCCTACATTGGTTAATTGCGATAAGGCAACACCCGCAATACCCGCCACACCAGCGCCTAAACCAAAGGTCATTGCATCAACCCATTCAGAACGCACACCCATTGCCCGCGCCATTGAACGGTTTTGCGATACAGCTCGAACTTGTAAACCCAGCGGTGTTTTCTTTAATACAAAAATCAGTGCGCAGAAAACTAATAAACAGAAAATAATGATATAGAGGCGGTTATAAGTCAGCGCCAACATTGGATTAAATTCCAACATACCACTCATCCAATCAGGAGTAGAAACCGAGCGGTTCAATGGCGAGAACACACTGCGTACAGCTTGCTGTAAAATAAGACTAATACCAAAGGTCGCCAGTAGCGTTTCTAATGGACGGCCATAGAGAAAGCGGATCACCCCACGCTCAATCGCAATACCCACTAAGCCAGACACAATAAAAGCAGCCGGAATCGACAGCACTAACGACAAACCAATATTGTCAGGCATTAATTGCTGCATGACATAAGTGGTATAAGCGCCCAGCATGATCAATTCACCGTGCGCCATATTAATCACGCCCATCACACCAAAGGTTATCGCTAAGCCAAGACCTGCTAAGGCTAATACTGAGCCTAAACTCAAACCAAAATACAAGGTTTCAAGCGTTGAATAAATCTGCTGACTTTGTGCATAGTTGTCTAAACCACGCTGCGCCGCCTGGCGTAAATCATCGTCTGTAGTGGTATTAACAATATTGTCGAGTGCACTAAACACCACAGGCTCGATTGAATCTGCAAGTAGATGAATAGCAGCTAACAATGCCGTTTTATCTTCCGAGGTTGCCGTCGTACCAACCGCCAATGCTAATTTTAATAACGTTTGGTTTTCAGTAGCGTCTTCAACGGTTAATCGCTGGCGTAATAGCGTTTGAATATCGGGGTTAGTATTACCCAATAAACTGTGTATGGCCTGTCCACGTAATTCAGCATCGGTTGACGTTAGATCTAACTGGGCAACCCCTAAGCGAATATGTTTACGCAACTTGTTATTCAAAGATACTTTTTTGAAATCACGTTTTTTGGCAATAACCACAGCTGCGGAATGAACAGTTTCTGAATTAACAGTAGCGTCCGCATCGACAGTAAACGTGGAGGTTAATTTAATCGCCGGTTGGCCAGTCGCATAATCATGAATAAGAAATAATGATTTTTGTTTTTTATGATAAAAAACACGGCCTGCAAGTAAATCTGTTAATAATGTTTTCGCCTGAGAGGTGCTTGGATATGCCGTTTGGCTTAACCAATTTACCGCCACAATTTTATTATCAAAGCTACGCTGAGAGAATTGCTTCTCAACATCTGAAAATGAATTGACCACCACAGCAGCCCAGCTATTGTTTACCACCAATGTTGATAACAAAAATATCAGCGTAGTAAAAAATAAGGTCGACGATGGCGGTAATACACGGATATATGTTTTCATAACCTTCCCTGTTAATGAGGATAACTTACCGTTCAAGGTAGCCAGTAATCTGACTAGCTACCTTGTATTCTATGGAGGATATAATTATTTAGACGATCCTGTACATTTGCCTGTCGTCACGTTAAAACTACCGCAAGACAACGGCGCTAACCAACTTGAATACAGCGGTTTAGAACTTGGTAAATAATCAGACCAAGCATCACCTGCAACGAGGCCAGTGGTTTCCCAAACCGTTTCAAATTGACCATCATCTTGAATTTCACCCAGTAATACTGGTTTGGTAATGTGATGATTTGGCATCATGGTCGCGTAACCACCGGTTAAGTTAGGTACTGTTACCCCAATAATGGCATCTTGCACCGCATCAGAATCAGTAGTACCAGCTTTCTCAACCGCTTGTACCCACATATTAAAACCGATATAACTGGCTTCCATCGGATCGTTAGTTACACGGTCTTCATCTTTAGTAAACGCCTGCCATTTCTCGATAAATTCATCATTGGCCTCGGTTTCCACACTCATGAAATAATTCCATGCCGCTAAATGGCCGACTAATGCCGAAGTATCCATACCAGACAATTCTTCTTCGCCTACCGAAAATGCCACTACAGGAATATCTTCTGAAGACACGCCTTGTGCGCCTAACTCTTTATAAAACGGGACATTGGCATCGCCATTAATAGTTGATACGACAGCAGTTTTCTTACCCTTCGCACCAAACTTCTTAATGTCAGCAACAATTGACTGCCAATCTGAATGACCGAATGGGGTGTAATTGACCATGATATCGCTGTCAGCAACACCTTTAGATTTAAGGTATGCAGCTAAGATCTTATTGGTAGTACGTGGGTAGACATAATCAGTGCCAGCCAGAACCCAACGTTTTACATCCATCTCATTCATCAGGTAGTCAACCGCGGGGATCGCTTGTTGGTTAGGCGCTGCACCGGTATAAAATACGTTTTTAGAAGACTCTTCACCTTCATATTGCACTGGGTAAAATAGCAAGCCATCAAGTTCTTCAAACACAGGTAACATAGATTTACGCGATACTGATGTCCAACCACCAAATACCACATCTACTTTTTCTTTCTCAATTAACTCACGCGCTTTTTCTGCAAACAGTGGCCAGTTTGATGCAGGATCCACCACCACAGCTTCGAGCTGTTTACCTAATAGCCCGCCTTGTTTGTTCTGCTCCTCAATCATCATTAAGATGGTATCTTTTAGTGTGGTTTCACTGATCGCCATCGTGCCAGAGAGTGAGTGCAATACGCCGACTTTAATACTGTCCTCTGCGGCAATAACATTAAATGAAGCGGCACTCACAGATAGCGCTATCGTTGCAGCAAGATGAGAAAATTTAGATTTGTTAACTGTAAACATGATTTAACTTCCTTATTATGAACCTATCTCTTAATAGGCAATCGTTATGCCAATTAATAATTAGGCATAAATAAAAAAGTTAAATTCAGTTTAAAAACAACACCTTAAAAGCTGACCTTGAGGTTATAAAATAAAATAACCCGAAAAATAATGTCAGCTTTTGGTGCAGATGCATTTTCTAACGCACCACTAAAGGGATAATTAAATGTAGATAAGAGGGGAGTCAGAGTAAACTTTGCGACAAAGCCATATTTTCAGGATTTGCCGCAAACCAAAATGGAGAGAGTACTTCAATTAACCGGTGTGAGCATACGGGCTAGAATATTTCCATAAAGGTGTCCAATACGATTTAAGCAGTTCACCGACCGCTTCACCTTCAATAAGATAGTTAACTTCAGAGAGATTTCCTGGGTACATATTGTCAGATCCAACAATGCATACCTCGTCATCAACAATCATAATCTTGGCATGATTCCCTGGCGCTGCATCCACGCGACCATAAAAATAACCACTAGCACTAATCGTCGTCCAGAATGGGTGCCCAATGACCCCTTTTTCAGGCGGTTCTTCCGATAACGATTTCGTTTTTAAAGTCGCAGTTCGCCCTTCCGGCGGCAATTCAGGCCACTTATATGTTTTCCCTTCGACCAAACTATCGACAGGTACTTTGTCCGTATAAAAGAATGGCGCAACAAATAATCGAGATAATGTATCAGCACGCTTTCCATCACTATCATCAAGCAGGGTATCAGTATCAACATCGTGAGTGATGTAATATTTAATTAACTCAAATGTGCGAACAGCACCCGAGCCAAATGAATACTGGTCCCCCCCCGCACCCGCTCCTGCATCTAATGGAGAAACGACAATCTGAACATTCAAATTCTCATTTTTTAATAATGCTTCAATGATCCAATGACACACGACATGATCTTTCCAGTTCTTTTTCCAAGCACTAATGACGTCCTGCTGTGACATCCGAATACTGCTTTTTGCATTTAAAATAAGGCTTTTCTTCATAATTTCAGAGCCTATTTTAAAATCAGTATCTCGGTTAGGGCCTGTCCAGTATTTACCTACCGTTAAAATTCGGCTGGCCTTTTTATATTGATCTAACTGAGCATAAGAATTGTATACGCTACGTTCTTCGAATACCTTAGCCTTTAGATCTGCTATTGAGCGTAAATCAAAGTCTCTAATATCACTGCTTGGAGGCAGTGGTGCTAAGTTTGGTCTTACAGGATCTGGACCTGGTTGAACACCCGTCTCATGGATTGTTAAAACATTCTCTTGTTTTTCTTTTATATAATCCTGAACATAGCTAAGTGCTAATGGATCACTTGGATAGTCAGGCTCATCATCTCTGTTATTCCAATTAAGTGCATCAACATCTAACGATTCTTTGGTTAACAGGAAAGTATCAGCCTCCCACATCTCATTTAAAAATAGCTGAGATCCATGGCTTGCTTCACCATGAACCACCACTGATACATCATGCACTGGCGGATAACTTCTGAATAAATCCATATTTAAATTATGACCACCAACCAAAGACTCAACGCCATCACTGACGATAATTTTGGTATGATTCCAGGTCATTTTTGTATCTGAGTCAGATATTAATGCAGCAGGTAAAAACTTCTTTTGCGCCGACATCCAAGATCCTGATACTCGCTCGAAAAATCGCCCTACCACAAACTCAGGCATGACTTCCCAATACTGGGAACGGCTACGTATCAAACGTATTAATGCCGATTTAAAATCAGTTAAATTTTCAGGTTCATTGATCGGATATAAGGGCGTTTGTCCAAATAGAAATCTAAATTGTGTCGGCCCATTTCTCCCCATCTTAGTTGTTAACGATGTATCGATTGCACCTAAAATAGCTTTAGCCCAATCAGGATCAGGACTATTGAGAGACGACACATCACATCGGTAACGTGTTTTTTGAACAATTTCAACGATTGCTCGTTCAAACTCACTTTGACGTGCAATCGCCCTCGGCATTATCTCTGGTCCAAAAGACATTCCCCAAATATTTGGGGTATCCAGTAATCTTACATAATTGTTTTCGCTATCATGACAAAAAAGCTTGTTTTCGGACAACTCACTTTTAATATCGTCTATTTTACTCATATTTATTCTCATCTATTGGCGTTATTTTAAAAACTAAGGAATGGGGAAACCTAACCAAAATACAAACATTTGAATTAAGTTGAAATTTACTTATAAGAACTTCCAATCAACCCAACCTTTATTTTTTCGTTCCGTAGTAACAGGGTATGAAAGCTTATAAGGTGGATCGCCAACCA
>Ga0105356_10003819_pt1 | contig 14714 bp, 16 predicted proteins | sample GOMGulsemesocosm_3_FD_83502 | JGI IMG/M metagenome (GOLD analysis project Ga0105356, IMG submission 83502) | Methane-oxidizing microbial communities from mesocosms in the Gulf of Mexico - GOM9D Gulf of Mexico | ecosystem: Environmental > Aquatic > Marine > Cold seeps | place: Gulf of Mexico...
CAATATAGAGCTGAACATTTTATTTATAAGCGTGTAAAAAAAATATATGACGATTTAACACTTTTAGAATCAAGCTCTTTTAGTAGATCACAGATTACTACAGATATGGTGACCTTAACTCAAGACATAGATAAGTATGCCAAAGACAAAAAGTTGGAGATTGAGGCCTTAAAAATACGAGAGCAGTATCGAAAGGAATTTATTGGGAATGTATCTCATGAGTTAAAAACGCCCATATTTACTATTCAAGGCTATATCTCTACCTTACTCGATGGCGCGGTGAATGACGAGACCTTGAGAAATAAATACCTCGAGAGAGCAGATAAAGGCGTGGAACGTTTGATCTATATCATCAAGGATTTAGATATGATTACTAAGCTTGAGATTGGAGATCTCAGACTGGACATAGAACCGTTTGATATTGTTGCCCTTATTCAAAATGTATTTGAGCTATTAGAAATGAAAGCTGCAAGAAAAAAAATCACGCTGACTTTTGATTTAAATTATAAAACGCCAATCATGGTGAATGGGGATAGGGAGCGTATTCAGCAAGTATTGTCTAATTTAATAGTGAATTCTCTTAAATATGGAGAGGCCAATGGAACTACTGAAATTAGTATCGAGAATCTTATTAAGAACAAAGTTATTGTTCGTGTCACCGACAATGGAGAAGGGATAGAACAAGAGCATATTCCCAGATTATTTGAGCGCTTTTATAGGGTGGATAAAAGTGGTTCCCGTAAGGAAGGCGGTTCAGGGTTAGGTCTGGCAATAGTGAAGCATATTATTGAAGCTCACGATGAAAAAATTTATATTGAAAGCGATTATGGAATTGGTAGTGAGTTTTCATTTACTCTTGAAAAAACAAAATAAGTCTTTAAATATTATCAGCTTTTAGTCTGGTTGTTTTTTCAAACCATATTCATGTAGTATGTATTCGAAATAAAATCAGTGCTCAGGATAATTAAAGCTCTCAGATATTTCCTTATTTTTGCCAAATCTATTTTCAAAAGAGATCTGATATGGTCTCAATAAAAAGGGAAATAGTCTCTGGCATATTTTTTTGAATACTAACTGTCATTGAAAATATTAAAACCTGTGGGAAGTAAAAATAAATTAAAGCGATTTAGAGAAAACGAAACCTTTGCGAATGTATTTCAACCTACTCGTGAGGAACTTGTAGCGCATAATTATGAGCTTAAAGGCAATTGGAATAAGCGTTTTTTTAAAAATGACAATCCGCTGGTTTTAGAATTAGGCTGTGGCAAAGGGGAGTATACTGTTGCTTTGGCAAAAAAATATCCGAATAAAAATTTTATTGGGATTGATATAAAAGGAGCGCGTTTTTGGCGTGGCGCAAAAACGGCTGTCGAAGAAAATATCTCTAATGTCGCATTTATGCGTATGCAAATCGAGCTCGTAGAATATGCATTTGCTGAAAATGAGGTTGATGAAATATGGATTACCTTTCCAGATCCTCAAATAAAATACAAGCGTACAAAACATAGAATGACGAATGAAACTTTTCTAAAACGCTATAGTGTTATTTTAAATTCAGAGGGCGTTGTAAACCTAAAGACAGATAGCGAGTTTATGCATGGATATACCTTGGGATTATTGCATGGTGCTGGTCATGAAGTCTTATATGCCAATCACGATGTCTATAAACAAGAAGGAAGCCCAGAAGAGGTTACGAGCATCCAAACTTTTTATGAAGGTCAATATTTAGAACAAAACAAACCAATTACGTATATTAGATTCAAAATTAAAGGGCATTGAATATTAGCTTAATCTTTTTTCTTGGTTTAATAATCGCTCTTGTTGGTGTGGTTCCACCGGGATTATTAAATATGACTGCTGCAAAAATAAGCCTAAAAGAAGGGTATAGCAGGGGGATAATGTTTTCTATTGGTGTGTGTTTAATTGTTATTGCACAAACCTATCTCGCCGTAATTTTTGCCAGATATTTAAGCAGCCATCCAAATGTTGTAGATATTCTTCAGAGAGTTGCACTGGTCATTTTTGTTTTAATCACGGTATATTATCTGGTTTTCGCGAAGACTGAAACCAAGACTGAATCTATTAATAATGTTAAAAGCAAGCATAGTAGATTGTTTTTTGGTATGTTTTTATCCTGCTTAAATGTTTTTCCTATTCCATACCAGGCTTATATGAGTATCACTTTAGCCTCCTTTGGTTGGCTGACATTTGATATTACCAGTATCGCCGCATATGTCGCTGGATCTGCTATGGGGACATTTGTGATGCTTTATATATATATCTTCTTTTTTGATAAAGTGAAAGGCAAAGCCTTTACATCTCAAAAAAACATGAATTATATTATTGGAGGTATTACAGGTGTTATTTCTATTTTTACTTTGATTAATGTGATCAAAGAGTTTTAATTATGAAACCTGAAACTTTAAACTTTTTTGAAAAGGTATACCAAGTAGCCAAACAGATCCCTTATGGTAGGGTGACCAGTTATGGGGCTATTGCAAATTACCTTGGGGCATCACGGAGTGCGCGCATGGTAGGTTATGCCATGAATGGATCGGCGAGTAAAGATGTGCCTGCACATCGTGTCGTAAATAGAAAAGGACTGCTAACAGGAAAACAGCATTTTGACGGTACAAACCTAATGCAACAATTATTAGAAAGCGAAGGAATTGAGGTCATTGATCATCAAATTCAGAACTTTAAAAAAGTGTATTGGGACCCTTCAATAGACTTGAAATCATAAATATGTTCGATTGACATCCGCTTTTATTTTGGATTAAATGTTCGCATTTGGACATGAGATGATTATTGTGAAATCTGAAAATATTTATAGAATTAAAGAAGTATAAACAAACCAAATCAATCTATAAATCATTTCAATCTAACTGCTTCACTTTTCAAACAATTCGCAGTATATTTGTACCTTAGAACAAATCTAAATAAGAAATATAATAGCCGGCTTATGACTAATTTTTTAATATAGCGGCAAATTAATTTAATAGTTCAGACCTTGGGAACGGCTATTAGATGAAATAGAAAGAAACAAATGAAACTTAACAAAGGAGATATATTAAATGCTCTAAAATCTATAACTGTTCCCGGTGAAGGACAAAATATGATTGAGAGTGGTGCTGTAAAGAATGTGATGACTTTTGGAGATGAGGTGATTGTTGATATTACAATTAACAACCCGAGTTTACAGGCTAAAAAGCGCACAGAAGTTGATGTCATGAAAACCATTCATGATGTTGTATATGAAAAGGCAAAGGTTAAGGTAAACATTAAAGTTGACGCTCCGGCGAAGCCAAAAAATGAAATCAAAGGGAGTTCAATCCCAGGCATTCAAAATATAGTAGCAGTCGCTTCCGGTAAAGGAGGCGTTGGAAAATCTACAGTGACAGCAAATTTAGCAGTGACTTTGGCAAAAATGGGATTTAAAGTAGGGGTTTTGGATGCAGATATCTACGGACCTTCTATCCCAATAATGTTTGATGTGGAAAATGAACGTCCGCTATCAGTTACTATTGATGGTAAGAATAAAATGAAACCAGTAGAAAATTATGGCGTTAAAGTGCTGTCAATTGGATTTTTTACTAAACCTGACCAAGCTGTTGTTTGGCGTGGACCAATGGCGTCTAAAGCTTTAAATCAAATGATTTTTGATGCCGCTTGGGGTGAGATTGACTTTTTATTAATTGACTTGCCTCCAGGAACTGGAGATATTCATTTAAGTATCATGCAATCGCTTCCGTTAACCGGAGCGGTGGTGGTAAGTACGCCTCAAAAAGTGGCCTTGGCCGATGCTAAAAAGGGAGTCGCAATGTTTCAGCAGGATAGTATAAATGTACCTGTACTTGGGATTATTGAGAACATGGCTTATTTTACACCTGAAGAATTACCTGAAAACAAGTATTTCATTTTTGGAAAAGAAGGGGCTAAAAATTTGTCTGAAGATTTGCAAGTTCCATTTTTGGGAGAAATCCCCATAGTTCAAAGTATCAGAGAAGCTGGCGATATTGGTCGTCCGGCGGCATTACAAACTGCAACTACATTAGAACAGTCTTTTGAAAAAATAACTCAAAATGTGGTACAGGAAGTCGTGAGGCGTAATGATGATTTACCACCAACTGAAGCTATAAAAATAACAACCATGGCTGGATGCTCAGCAGTTAAAAAATAAATATGACGACTCAAGAATTAAGATTGAATGTAGAAAAAGCCCTAGATGAAATCCGCCCCTTCTTAAAAAGTGATGGTGGCGATATTTCATTAATTTCTATTGAAGACAATAAATTGGTTAAAGTACAACTCCAAGGTGCATGTGTAGGTTGTAGCGTTAATCAAATGACGTTAAAATCGGGTGTTGAAATGACTATTAAAAAATATGCACCACAAATTGAACAAGTGATAAATATTGAATAAATAAGTTACAAATAATAGGAGTACTTATTTATTCACCATGTAACCAGGCTTTTTTCTCTAATAAAGTCTCTTCGGTTTCTACCCGATCTTCATCTGGGACACAACAATCAACAGGACATACGGCTGCACATTGTGGTTCGTCATGAAATCCTTTACATTCGGTACATTTGTCAGATACGATAAAATAAAATTCATCTGAGACAGGTTCGTTTTCCGCATCTGCATCTACTTCTCCGCCTTGTGGTAATGTAACTGTACCATTTAACGCCGTTTCATCAGCATAAGCCCAAGCTTGATCCGGTTCATAAATAGCATTATTTGGACATTCTGCAACACAAGCATCACAGTTAATACATTCATCGGTTATTATAATAGCCATAATTTATCTATTTTTAAGGAAGTAAATATTTGTAAAATTAAATTTCATTTCGCAACTTTAAAGTGACATAAGTCATTTTTCGTGTTAAAAAGTAAATTTATATTAGACCTGTATATTGAGTGTAAACTCAAATATTGATAAATTTAGTTAAATTTTTTAAATTATCATAAGGCATGATTGATTCAAAGGTAGGGCAAAAATCAGAAGTAGAAATTCTCGAAGCTGTAATTATCAGGTTTGTAGGTGATTCAGGCGATGGTATGCAGTTAACAGGGACTCAGTTCTCTGATACTTCTGCAATGTTCGGTAATGATATAGCAACATTCCCTAATTATCCAGCTGAAATTAGAGCGCCTCAAGGAAGTTTGTATGGCGTTTCTGGATTTCAAGTTCATATAGGAAGTGTGGAGATTAGTACTCCAGGAGATGAGGTGGATTTGTTAGTGGCGATGAACCCTGCTGGACTAAAAACAAACCTTCATGCGGTAAAACCAGGACATACCATTATTGTGGATACCGATGCGTTTTCGAGAAAAAACCTTGAAAAGGCGCAGTATGAAGCGAATCCTTTAGAAGATGGAAGTCTCGATAATTATAGGGTGATTGAAGTATCCATGACCTCTTTGACTAAGGAGGCCTTAAAAGAGATTGCCGGACTGGACAATAAAAGTATTGTCCGTAGTAAAAACATGTTTGCCTTAGGAATGGTCTATTGGATGTATGACAGATCTACAGATCATACCATTGAATTTTTTAAGAAAAAGTTCAAATCTAAACCACATATCATTGAAGCGAATACCAAGGTATTAAATACTGGCTATTATTTTGCCGAGACCTTAGAGCTTATTCCAAATGCCTATACTATTTCTCCAGCAAAAATGGAACCTGGAACCTATAGAATTATTATGGGGAACACCGCAACAGCATGGGGCTTTTTGGCTGCAGCAGAAAAATCGGGACTAGAATTGTTTTTGGGATCATACCCAATAACCCCAGCATCCGATATTTTACATGAATTGGTTAAACACAAGCATTTTGGAGTGAAAGCACTTCAGGCCGAAGACGAAATAGCAGGAATTACTTCCGCAATTGGAGCTTCATTTGCGGGTGATTTGGCAATCACTACAACTTCAGGGCCTGGACTGGCTTTGAAAGGTGAAGCCCTAGGTTTGGCTATGATTATTGAAATGCCATTGGTTGTAGTAAATGTGCAACGTGGAGGACCTTCCACAGGATTGCCTACCAAAACAGAACAGTCTGATTTGATGCAATCACTGTATGGTAGAAATGGCGAAAGTCCTGTAATTATTATTGCGGCAAGTACACCCGCCAATTGTTTTGATTTTGCCTATGAAGCCGCGAAATTAACACTTGAGCATATGACGCCGGTAATATTACTGACAGATGGATATATTGCCAATGGCTCCGCACCATGGAAAATAAAATCTGTTGATGATATGCCAGAAATAAAGAACAATATTGTTAATGAAGCTAAAGAGAATTGGCATGCTTATGATAGAAACCAGGACACTTTGGCTCGTAACTGGGCAATTCCAGGAACTCCAGGTCTTGAACATCGGGTTGGAGGATTGGAAAAAGATAGAATCAGTGGAAATGTGTCCTATATTCCGGAGAATCATGAGTATATGACCAAGATCAGGGCAGAAAAAATTAGTCGTGTTCAAAATTATATTCCAGATATAACAACAGAATTTGCTGAGAGCGGTGACCTTCTTGTCATTGGTTGGGGTGGCACCTATGGCTCCCTACATTCAGCAGTTAAACAAGTCAATGAAGAGGGTTATGAAAATATTGGTTATGCACATTTTAATTATATAAATCCCTTGCCTAAAAATACAGCGTCTATTTTGAAAAAATTTAAAAAGATTATTGTGTGTGAGCTTAATTCAGGTCAGTTTGCTAATGTGTTAAAGATAAATTTTAGTGGCTTCGAATTCCTTCAGTTTAATAAAATTCAAGGGCTTCCATTTGGCAACAGTGAGTTAACAGGAAAATTTAAACAATTAGTAAAATAATTATGGAAACTACAGCTGAAAAAAAATACACGTTTAAAGATTTTTCTAGTGATCAAGAAGTGAGATGGTGTCCAGGTTGTGATGACTATGTTATTTTACGAGCTATGCAAAAAGCTTTGCCCGAAATGGGAGTTAAAAAAGAAGATGTCGTATTTATTTCTGGGATCGGATGCTCTTCGCGGTTTCCTTATTATATGGATACCTATGGCATGCATAGTATTCATGGGAGGGCTCCAGCTATTGCTACAGGTGTAAAATTGGCGAACCCTAATCTGAGTGTATGGGTGATTACTGGAGATGGGGATTCTATGGCCATTGGTGGAAATCATTTTATTCATGTCCTACGTAGAAATGTTAATCTGAATATTATATTATTTAATAATGAGATTTATGGGTTGACAAAAGGGCAGTTCTCCCCAACATCATTAGTGGGTCAAAAAACAAAATCATCCCCCTATGGAAATACACAGCAACCCTTTTCACCAGGAGAATTAGCCTTAGGTGCTCAAGCGCGATTTTTTGGAAGGATTGGAGGGAATACTCCCAAGGAGATGACCAAAATTTTTATTGAATCAGAAAAGTTTAAAGGCACCTCTTTGATAGAAGTATTACAGAATTGTCCCATTTTTAATGATGGCTGCTTTACAGAATATACAGATAAAGCAGTACGAGAAGATAAACAGCTATTTGTAGAACACGGAAAGCCAATGGTTTTTGGAAAAGAACGCAATAAAGGACTTATTTTGAATGGCTTGAAATTAGAAGTTGTAACTTTAGGTGAAAATGGAATGACTCAGGAGGATCTTTTGGTTCATAATGCCGAAGAAGAGGATCCAACCATGCATCAAATGCTGGTGAGATTGAGATACCCTTTAGTTACCGGAATTATTAGAAGTTTTCATGATGTTACACTAGAGGAACGCAAAGAAGCACAAACTAAAGAAGTAAAGGCAAACTCTAATTTTACTAAAACAAGAGATTTGTTTTTCTCAGGAGATATATACGAAGTGGAGTAAACTAAAAATTAAATAATATGGGATCTGAAGCAATCATAGTCTTTTTTCTTGCAGGAGTTGTAATGATTGCTGGTGCAAATTTTTTGTCCAATTTAATATCTCATAAATCAGATAATCCTCAAAAACGGGAGCCCTATGAGAGTGGGATGGTAACCAAAGGACCGACTTGGGTACAGTTTAAAGTAGGGTATTATCTATTCGCTATCTTATTTTTAATCTTTGATGTTGAAGTGGCATTTTTAGTGCCTTGGGCTGTAGCGTTTCAAGATATAGGAGGCATTGCCTTTGTCGAAATAATTATTTTTCTATTCATTTTAGGATTAGGATTAATGTATGCATGGAAGAAAGGAGCCTTAAAATGGGAGTAGATGTTAGTCATAATATCCCTGAAGATTTTCCTGGAAAAGTAATTCCTGCAGGAAATGGTGCGAATGTTTTAGTAACCTCACTAGATAAAGTAATTAATTGGGGACGCGCAAATTCACTATGGTCCCTATATTTTGGAACCAGTTGTTGTGCTATTGAAATGATGCAGACTGGAGCCTCGAGACATGATTATTCAAGATTTGGATTTGAAGTTGCCAGACCATCTCCCAGGCAAGCCGATTTAATAATTATCGCAGGAACTATCGTAAATAAGATGGCTCCGGTATTACGCCGCCTATACGATCAAATGGCCGAGCCTAAATATGTTATTGCTATGGGCGCTTGTGCAATTTCTGGAGGCCCATTTTTTTATAATACCTATTCGGTTGTTAAAGGTGCAGATCACGTTATTCCTGTTGATGTATATGTGCCAGGTTGTCCCCCGAGACCGGAGGCCTTGCTTGAAGGTATGCTTATGCTTCAGGATAAGATAAAAACAGAAAGTATGAAAGCTAAGATCAATCCTATTGAAGGATTTGATGAAGGATTATACACTAAAGAATGACAAACGGATCTTTACAACATAGCATTAGTAGCTGGTTTCCAATTCCCGAAGTGGAAGAGCTAGCGGACTCTAAAGAACAACATGAGATTAATGAAATTTCAGAAGAAAATATAGAACCGGCAATACCAATTAATTCAAGTCTCTTAGAATTTAGCCAAGAAGCTTCTCAATTTTTAAATATAACGGTTCAGCCGGAACAACTCTATGATTTAATGCGTTTGCTAAAAACCAATGACCAAACCCATTTCGATTATTTATTTTGCCTAAGTGGTGTTGATTTTGGAGAAGAACTGGGTGTTGTATATCATTTAGAATCGACAATTCACAGACATATGCTGGTGGTAAAGGTTAAAACTTCGGATAGGGAAAACCCTATGCTCGACTCCGTTTGTGATATTTGGTATACCGCTGAATTTCATGAACGTGAAGTGTTTGATTTTTTCGGAATTAAATTTAAAAATCACCCAAACCTAAAGCGGCTTTTTTTAACTGAAGATTGGGATGGGTTTCCATTGCGTAAGGATTATGAGGATACTATAAATATGATTGTTAAGTAACATGGATAGCACTACTAAAAATAGCAATTTTAAAACGGAGGAATACCAGATTAATATGGGGCCTCAACACCCAGCTACACATGGTGTTTTAAATTTGCTATTGACCATTGATGGTGAAATTATAAAGAAAGTAGAACCAGATCTTGGGTATATCCATCGTTCAATCGAAAAAATGTGCGAGCGTGATAGTTATCAGCAAATAGTCCATTTAACAGATCGCATGGATTACTTATCGTCAAACATAAATAATGAGGCCGTTTGTTTAGCCGTTGAGAATGCTTTGGAATTGGAAGTGCCAGAACGGGTAAAAGTGATTCGAACGATTATAGGGGAACTCACCAGAATTTCTTCACATTGCCTATGGTGGGGTGTTATGGGAATGGATGTAGGTGCTTTGTCTACCTTTTTTTATGGTTTTAGAGACCGGGAAATGATCAATGATATTTTTGAAGAAACCTGTGGTGCCCGACTCACCATGAATTATAATGTCCCTGGAGGTTTAATGCTCGATATTCACCCCAATTTTGTAAAACGGGTTAAAAAATTTGTTGCACATTTTAAGACTAAAATACCAGAATACGACCGACTATTAACTCAAAATGTAATTTTTCAAAAACGAACAAAAGGGGTTGGGATTTTAACCAAGGAAGACGCCATATCTTTTGGTGCATCAGGACCTGTGGCTCGTGCTTCAGGATATTCTTGTGATGTTAGGAAATATCATCCCTATAGTGCTTTAGATAAAGTTTCGTTTAAAGAATCGCTAAAAACTGAAGGAGACACCTTTGCAAGATATCAGGTGAGAATTATGGAACTATGGGAATCCCTATCCATTATAGAGCAATTAATAGATAATATTCCTGAAGGTGAACACAGAGTTAAAACCAATGCCGTGATTAAATTACCAAAGGGTGAATTTTATCAAAAAGTAGAAACCGCTCGTGGTGAACTGGGGGTATATATCATAAGTAAAGGCACTAAAAACCCGTACCGACTGAAGTTTCGTTCACCAGGATTTTCAAATTTGTCCCTATTAAATCATATCGCCGTTGGTGGAAAAATAGGTGATTTAGTGGCAATAATGGCAACTATAGACCTCGTAATACCAGATATAGATAGATAGAACAAAAGCAATAAATATGACCATAGATATCATAATAAATAGTCACCTTTGGTTTGCTGCTAATACGGCAGAAGGATCTTTGAGTATTTTGGAGATGGTCGTTATTGCCTTGATTTATTTGGGAATTTTTTCTGTTGCCGGCCTGTTTTTAGTGTTGCTTGAACGACGGGTTGCAGCTTGGTTTCAATTACGAGTTGGTCCCAATAGAGTAGGTTTTCAAGGGCTGCTTCAAACTATGGCCGATGCCTTGAAACTGGTGTCCAAAGAGCTCACGGGAACTTCTAAAGCAGATATGTTTTTATATAATTTAGCCCCGTATTTTGTCATAATTAGCTCCTTAATGGCTTTGGCAGTATTGCCTTTTACAAATGAATTTCAGGCCTTCGATATAAATATTGGCATCTTCTTTTTAATCGCTATTTCTTCAATAGGAGTAATTGGTGTTTTATTGGGAGGCTGGAGTAGTAATAATAAATTTGCCCTTATCGGAGCCATGCGAAGTGGGGTTCAAACCATAAGCTATGAATTATCGGTAGGGTTATCTTTGTTAACCATGATCTTGCTCACCGGGACTTTGCAGCTCTCAGAAATTGTAGACGTTCAAAAGGATGGTTGGTTAATTGTTCAAGGCCATATCCCAGCAATTATTGCATTTATGATTTTTATGATCTCTGGAACTGCCGAAACCAATAGAGCACCATTTGATATGGTTGAAGCAGAATCAGAATTAGGTGCAGGATTTCATACCGAATACTCGGGAATGAAATTTGCCTATTTCTTTTTGGCAGAATTTATTAATATGTTCATCATTGCAGCAATTGCCGCTACTGTATTTTTTGGCGCTTGGTTGTCTCCTTTCGGAATCACCGAATCTATTCCTTGGTTAGGCGTGTTTTGGTTTTTAGGAAAAACATTGGCACTTGTGTTTTTAATGATGTGGTTTCGATGGACTTTCCCCCGACTAAGAGTAGATCAATTATTAACCTTAGAGTGGAAATATTTACTGCCAATTAATCTGGTAAATATTGTGATAATGGCCTTGATGGTTTGGCTTAATTTAATAATTAGGGTATGAGTTATTTTTCTGAAATATACAATGGTATAAAAACATTACTTACGGGAATGAGTGTTACGGGTAAGTATTTTTTAAATGCCAGAAAAGGAGTGATAACCCAACAATATCCGGATAATAGAGAAACCCTTAAGATGTTTGATCGATTCCGTGGAGAGGTTATTATGCCTCATGATGATCAAAATGAACATCGGTGTACTGGATGTCAAAAATGCGAAATTGCCTGCCCAAATGGGACCATTGAGATTATTTGGGATAGAGGCATTGATGAAGAAACCGGAAAAAAGAAAAAGAAGATAGATCAGTTTGTGTACCATCTAAGTCTGTGTACTATGTGTGGATTATGTATTGATGTGTGTCCTACTGATGCGATTGAATGGGGACAGAATTTCGAAAATTCTGTATTCGATAGAACACATCTCACAAGAGTTTTAAATAAACCAGGATCTAAATTAGCCCCTGGAGTAGAAGATTAAGCCTATGGAAAGAATTATTTTTTACATTTTAGCACTACTGATGATTGGGTCAGCAATCGCCTCTGTTAGTAGTCGGAAAATGTTGAGAACCGTTATTTATTTGCTGTTTGTTCTAGCAGGAGTGGCGGGGATTTTCTTTTTAATCGATTATAACTTTTTAGCGGCAGTTCAGCTTACCGTATATGGAGGTGGTGTCATTGTTTTAATGATCTTTTCCGTACTCCTCGTACATCATATTGAGATGAAATTAGAGCTCGCAAAACTATCGAAACGCCTAGTGACTGCACTCCTGTGTATTCTTGGAATTGCAGTGTTTTTAAGCGCGATTTATTCCTATGATTTTGAAGTGGTAAATAATGATATAACGACCACTACAGCAGACATAGGAACAGGATTGCTAAGCTATGAAGCCGGTGGGTTTATTTTGCCCTTTGAGGTTATTAGTGTCCTGTTATTAGCAGCGATGATTGGTGCCATAATTATTGCTAAAGGCAAAAAGTTGGCGTACAAAAGACAAGATTTAGAAGATGAAACCCTGGAGAATAAATAAGAAGTAATATGATAGAAGGAGTAAGCATATATGAAATTTTGACACTCACATCGATCCTTTTTTTTATTGGGGTTTATGGCTTTGTAACACGAAAGAATTTGATATCTGTATTGATCTCAATAGAACTGATCTTAAACGCTTCGGTTATAAACTTTGTGGTTATAAATAAATATGTATATCCCGAGATGTTACAAGGTGTTTATGTATCCATTTTTATTATCGCAATTGCCGCAGCAGAAACGGCTTTGGCGGTTTCTATTATCATAAACCTGTATAGACAAATAAATTCAGTTGAGGTTAAAGACACCGAAATAATGAAGCATTAATTTAAAAATAATGAATCTTAATTATATAATCTTAATTCCAATAATTCCACTAACGGTATTTTTGCTGTTGGGAATTTTTAATCAGAAAATTAAACCTTCTGTTTCTGGGTATATTGGTGTGTTTGGGATGTTAATATCCACGGGACTATCATTTTATGCCGCATACCAATACTTTTTTGTCATCGAAAAACTGGACGGCGTCTATCAAACTTTTGTAGAGCGAACCGTTTGGATGCGATTTACAGAAACCTTACAGATTGATATGGGGGTTTTAGTAGATCCTATTGCTGTGATGATGCTTGTTGTGGTTTCTTTAATATCCTTAATGGTACATATGTATAGTCGTGGATATATGAAGGGTGATGGAGGCTATACAAAATTCTTCGCTTTCCTCAGTCTCTTTACATTTTCAATGTATGGTTTGGTTTTGGCTACCAATTTGTTTCAAATATATATGTTTTGGGAGTTGGTAGGGGTCTCTTCTTATTTGCTAATAGGTTATTATTACACGAAACCTTCCGCTGTAGCCGCAGCAAAAAAAGCTTTTATAGTCACGCGATTTGCCGATTTGGGTTTTTTAATAGGAATCTTGATAATTGGATATTATACAGGAACCTTCGATTTTGAAACGTTGAATAACCCTGAAGGATCTGCCATTCTAAATTGGGCGGCAACCTCATTCATGGGATTGTCTGCAATTACCTGGGCATTATTATTAATTTTTATTGGTGGCGCTGGAAAATCGGCGATGTTACCATTTCATATTTGGTTACCCGATGCTATGGAAGGACCAACCCCAGTATCGGCCTTAATTCATGCAGCAACCATGGTTGTTGCAGGGATATATTTGGTAGCGAGGCTATTTCCCATGTTCTATTTTGTCGAAGACGGATTTGCCTTAAATATTGTGGCTTATGTTGGAGCTATTTCATCATTGTTTGCAGCAATTATAGCGATTACACAAACCGATATAAAACGAGTGCTTGCATTTTCTACCATGTCTCAATTGGGCTATATGATGTTGGCATTGGGTGTGTCTGGCTACGAAGGTCATGAAGGCCTAGGGTATATGGCATCTATGTTTCATCTGTTTACCCATGCCATGTTTAAAGCCTTATTGTTCTTAGGAGCAGGGTCGATTATTCATGCGGTTCATAGCAATTATTTAAAAGATATGGGTGGTTTGCGAAAATACATGCCAATCACAAATATTACATTTTTAATAGCGGCGATTGCCATTGCAGGGATTCCTCCTTTTGCCGGATTTTGGAGTAAAGATGAAATTTTAGTAGCCGCTTTCGAGCATAATAAACTCATTTACTATATTGGAATATTAGTCGCTGGACTTACGGCATTTTATATCTTCAGGATTTACTTCGGAATTTTCTGGGGAAAAGAAAAGGTGTATAAGGAGCAACCCAAAGAATCACCCTTGTCAATGACTTTTCCACTGATGATTTTGGCGCTGTTGAGTATTGGTGTTGGATTCATTCCTTTCAGTGAATTTATAAGTGCCGATAAAAGTGGTTTTGAAGCACATTTGAATATGCCTTTAGCGGCTATAGCCGTTGGCGTTGGAGTCTTAGGGATTGCCTTAGCTTGGATATTTTATAAAAAAGAAAATAGTCTTGCTGAAAAATTTGCAAACGGATTTGGGATCTTTTATACCTGGGCATATCATAAATTTTATTTCGACGAACTCTACCTTTTTATAACTAAAAAAATAGTGTTTAAACGGATCGCATCTCCTGTGGCTTGGTTCGATAAAAAGATTGTGGATGCTAGTATGAGAGCTATAGGTAATACAACCATTCTCAGCTCCGAAA
>Ga0105356_10003832_pt1 | contig 14693 bp, 8 predicted proteins | sample GOMGulsemesocosm_3_FD_83502 | JGI IMG/M metagenome (GOLD analysis project Ga0105356, IMG submission 83502) | Methane-oxidizing microbial communities from mesocosms in the Gulf of Mexico - GOM9D Gulf of Mexico | ecosystem: Environmental > Aquatic > Marine > Cold seeps | place: Gulf of Mexico...
CGAACCAAAAAATAGTCCGCTGGTGCCGCTTTATAGCGTAATTGAAGGTATGAAGCGAACAAGTGCTCACCAAAAACGCTTTAACAAATTGCAGTCAGAGTTTGATGCGCTAACCCGAACCAAAAAATAGTCCGCTGGTGCCGCTTTATAGCGTAATTGAAGGTATGAAGCGAACAAGTGCTCACCAAAAACGCTTTAACAAATTGCAGTCAGAGTTTGATGCGCTAACTCGAACCAAAAAATAGTCCGCTGGTGTCGCTTTATAGCTTAATTAGCGGCTTAATTATTGTTTCTAGCCCATTAAGCTTAATGGTCATTATTTGTTCTAATTGCAGCGCTAATTTCCCGTTGACCATCTCTTGCTTATTGAGCCAAATAAGGTAGTGTTCGGGTAGGTGTATCAGATATTTACCCTGATGCTTTCCAAATGGCATGCGGGCATTTGCTAGTTCGACTAACTCGTGTTTATTGTTCATATCTGTACTATTTTAAACATTAGAAAATATCAAGGGGAAGCATATGCCAAGATCGTGGCTCAATCAAGCAATCGCCAAAATAGAGGCTGATTATCATCGTAGTGCTGACACTCATTTACTTAAAATTGAGTCGGCCCAATTCCCCGATATCCAGATCTACTTTAAAGATGAATCAACTCACCCTACTGGGAGCCTAAAGCACCGCTTGGCACGTTCACTCCTGCTTTATGGTTTATGCAATGGCTGGATCACCCAACACACAACAATAATAGAAGCTTCCTCTGGCAGCACGGCGGTCTCCGAAGCCTACTTTGCACGTTTACTTGGTTTGCCCTTTATTGCCGTCATGCCAGCAACGACATCACAACAAAAAATAACTCAAATTGAGTTTTATGGCGGGCGCTGCCACTTGGTCGATGATCCTGCGACGATATATGCTGAGTCCAATAGACTCGCTATCGAGACTCAAGGGCACTTTATTGACCAGTTCACCTACGCCGAACGTGCTACCGATTGGCGCGGCAACAATAATATCGCCCAGAGCATATTCCAGCAGCTCGAAAAAGAGCCGCAACCCCAACCAAGCTGGATAGTGATGGGGGCAGGAACGGGTGGCACAAGCGCCACCATAGGTCGTTATATTCGTTACAATCAAATGAATACTAAATTACATGTAGTCGACCCTGAAAACTCCGTATTTTATGATTATTTTAATGATCGCGATAGCAAGATTATCAGCTCCAACAGCTCTAACATCGAAGGCATTGGTCGACCGCGGGTTGAGGCCTCTTTCGTACCCGGTGTAATCGACTCGATGCAAAAAGTACCTGATGCTGCTTCGATCGCCAGTGTCTTGTTTTTAGAAACACTGCTCGGCAGGAAATGTGGTGGCTCCACGGGCACAAATTTTTATGGCGTGATCAGTCTAATGCGCAATATGATTGAGAAAAATATTAGCGGCTCCATCGTTACATTAATCTGCGATGATGGCAGTCGTTACCTAGACAGTTATTACGACCCACAATGGCTTAAGCAGCGAGGCATTGATATTGCCCCCTATACCAAGCAAATTGAACATTTCTGGACTACTGGTCAGTGGCAAGAAATTAAGTCAGGGGCTTAAGACTATTGTATCGCGAGGTATTTGTGGGTTTGAATTGAGAGCCACCAGTTACGCTCGATACAGGTGTCTATCGCAAGTTGAGTCGCGCGTTGCTGTTGGCTAATCGGCTGAAGATAGATTTTCTTGTGACTAAGTTGCTCTGATGTAAGGCGTGCTAGCAATGCATCAAGCTCTTCAATGTGGCGCGTCATCGCCACTGGATGCTTAATTTCATTGGCGCGCACTAGGGCGCTGTCCAAAATTTCATAACCGCCCTTCATCGCCACTTTAGGTGATACGGTCACGTGAGTATCGTCACTGACTTTTACCTCAAAAGTACCCGAAGTTTCAATTTGACAGCTAAAACCGTTTAGGCGTAGCTGCGCCGTGAACTCAACTAAGTCATAAATACAGGGTTCACCACCGCTAATCACAATATGACGCGCCTTGTAGGTTAATAAATGGGCAATTAGTTCATCGACATCGGTGTAACACCAACTTTCACCATCGCCACCTTTTGCTACCACGTTAGCAAAATCAGTCTGGTGCTCTTCGCTTAAATACCAGCTATGTTTGGTATCGCACCACGCGCAACCTACAGGGCAGCCTTGCAAACGCACAAAAATTGAAGGCGCGCCGGTAAAGGAACCTTCTCCTTGAATAGATTCAAAAATTTCATTAAGTGGTAGCTTGGTCATACTCATTTACTCAAAGTTCGCGTAAGATGGCGTTTTATACGTTATATATATCTGAGATACAAGCAAGATGAAAGAAAAAGTTGTCGTGATTTATTCGGGTGGAATGGACTCGTTTACCGTGCTACATAAAGCCATTGAACTAGGCTTGGATGTTTACCCTTTGACCTTTAATTATGGGCAGCGTCACAGCAAAGAAATCGAGTACGCAGCAAACGTCTGTGCGGGGCTAAATATCGAACATAAAGTCGTTGATATTTCAGCAATCAGTCAGCTGATGGCCGGTTCATCGCTGACCAGTGATATCGATATTCCCGACGGTCATTACGAAGAAGACAGCATGAAATCTACCATGGTGCCCAATCGCAATATGGTGCTGTTGTCGATGGCCATTGCTTATGCCGTGTCATTAGACGCCAAAGCAGTCTATTACGGCGCGCACAGTGGTGATCACGCGATTTATCCCGATTGTCGTCCTGAGTTTGTGGCTAAAATGAATGAGGTGTCACAGATTGCGAACTATGAGCCTGTCGATATTGTTTCCCCTTATATCAAAGATAACAAAATCGGTATCTTGCGAGATGGTCTGCGTATGGGATTAGATTATGGAAAAAGCTGGACCTGTTACAACGGTCGCGAAAAAGCGTGCGGCACCTGTGGCTCATGTCAAGAGCGCCTAGAAGCCTTTAAGCTCAACGGCATTACTGATCCACTGACCTACGAATAGACTTACTCAGTAATCGGCTTTTTGCCAAGGGACGTGCTTGTTGATGGTAATGGCCAACAGCCCACCAGCAATTAGCCATTACCATTGGCTCTTTGCCGTTGGCACTCTATCGCTCAATATCGCAGTGACACGCCTATTATGCTGATGAAACACCTGGTTATCACCCTGTAATTTCAACATGGTAGCGCCACGTCCTATCGTCGACACCCGATCACTACTGATTTCATAACGCTTAATTAGCGTTTGCGCCACCATGCGAGCGCGTCTTACCGACAATTTATAGTTGATTGAGGCATTATCCCCTTGATTGCTCGCGTGCCCTTCAATGAGCACCTTTGTCTCAGGTTGGTTATTTAAGGTAGCTGCAAGCTGCGCGATCTGCGGATAATACTTAGGGTGTAAATAGCCCGAACCATTAACAAAATCGATTGCTAATGGTTGTTCTCGCTTGATTATTTGGTAAACAGTGCAGCCAAGATAATCGACGCGATACGCTTTGATACTCTCCTGGCACTGATCACGACTGTCGATCACGCCATCTTGATCGCGATCACTTAAACTTTCACTGGGGGCGCTGTTCGTATGTACTATCACCGATGTGCAGCTCAACGTTGTCATCAATAACAGTAATATCAACAACATCTTCATAGCATTGGCCTATTAACCCGCAGGCTTTGCAATAAATCCCCCGACATATGTAACACTCGATACTGGGCATAGAGTTGATTAAATTGAATATCAATGAGCGAACGTCTGGCTTCAAAAACCTCATTAGTACTATCGAGTAAATCAAGCAAGGTACGCTTATTAATCGCAAACTGTTTTTGGTAGGCTTTATAGGTTAATTCGCTTGAATCCACATGGCTTTGGATGTATTGCATTTGCAATTCAAGAGATTTCATTGAGTTGAACGCAAGACGCCCCTGCTCCTGAAGGTCGCGTAAGGTGCTTTTATACAGATCTTTAGACTCGTTTAATTGGTAAGTTCCGCGGCTCTTTCGCGCAGCATCACGCCCGCCAGTGAATAAATCATAGTTTAGTTTCACCATCGCTACCGTCTCATTATTGTAGCCTGAGATACCATCAAGGTTGTTGTTGTAACCCGCGCTAAGCTCAAGACTAATACTTGGGTAATCGCTGCTAGAAAGGCTAGCTAACTTTTTTTGCTTAACCGTAATATCAAATTGCGCGGCAATCAGCTGTGGATGATGCTCTCTCGTTTTGACAATGAGATCGATGACGGTATTTGGCAGCATGCTGTGATCAGATACTGGCGTTTGTAGCTTTTCAATCGGCGTGTTGACCAACGCAACATAGCGGGCATTGGCGTTGTCGAGATTGTGCTGCGCCGCGATGAGGCTCGCGGTCGCCCGAGAGAGCCTGCCGGAGATCTGACTAAGGTCGGCCGCCGAACCAACACCTTGTTTAACCCGTGAGTTTATTTTGTCATAAACTGCTTGGTGCTGTTTAATATTGGCCTTGGACAGCGCGACAATTTTGCTACTCTTTATCGCGTCCAGATAAACCGAGGCCACCTTTAATCCTAATGCCTCGGCCTCCTGATAAACGCCATATTGTAGATTGTCCCGCTGCGCCATTTTTTGCGCTACTGTACTGCTGACATTAAAACCATCAAAGAGCATTTGCTTGAGGGTGATGGTGGCTTCACCGCGATTCAAATCGACAGGAGCTTTGTTAAAAGCCCCGCGCGAGGTTGGGCTATCGGTGGATTCTCTACCATAACCCGCCTTCAAGTTTAAGCTAGGCAGATAGCCACTCTTGGCTTCATCTAGCGCGGCTATGCCAGCGCGATAACGGTTAACATAGATGCTAATTTTAGGGTTAGAGACGATGGCATGTTCCACCGCCTGTTCGAGCGTTTGGCTTTGAGCTACATGGCTAAGTGCAATCGTTGGCAACAACAGGCCTAAAACATATGGGGTCTTGGACATCCTTTTCCTACCTTTCTCTTAGTGCGTGCAGTTGTGCGCGCTTAATGGGTTTTAACAAATAGTTTAAAATGGTTTTTTCGCCAGTAATCACATCTACCGTCGCCGCCATGCCAGGAATAATAGACATTGGCGCGTCGTCACTGCCTAAATAATTTCGGGCAGTTCTCACCTTTATCTTGTAGAGATGATTTCCTTTATCATCGACAATAGTGTCAGCACTTATATGTTCAAGTGTGCCCTTTAAGGAACCATAAATGGCAAAATCAAAGGCACTAAAACGCACCACAGTATTCAAGCCTGGTCGCAAGAAACCAACATCTCGTGGTGAAATATGGGCTTCTATCAATAAATTGTCTTCATTTGGCACGATATCTACCAACGCCATACCGGGGCTTATTACGCCGCCTCTGGTATTGACATAAACAGTCTTAACGATACCTGACACCGGAGAATATACAGTGGTACGAGCTAGGCGGTCATTGAGACTGACCAATGATTGGCGCTTGTGCGTTATAGTTTGATTTTGCTGAGTAATTAGCTCTTTTAGCTCGCTAATTTTTTGGGTGATAAAAGAAACACGTTTAACCTTAGCTTGAGCACGCACCGCTCGAGTCTTAGGCATCAACAACTGATTTGATTGTAGATCTTGTTTCAGGCTATTTACCTGACGAGTCAACTTAATCAGCTCGACCCTTGAGACAACCCCTTGCTCTGCCAATGGTTTCGTCAGTTCTAGTTCCTCATGGCCCAGATCATAGTTGGCTTGAAGGTGTAAAATTCTGGTATGGAGTTCAACAATATCCTGTGACGACTGCTTAATCTGGCTATCAAAGTCATCAAGTTGACTCTTGATGGCAGCAATATTGGCGACTAAATTTTGCTGCTCCCGCTCGATCAGTATCTTAAACTGTACATTATTGCGCGTGATATCCGATGGCAGCTGTAAACGAGCCTTACTGCGCTTAGCAATTGAAATATTTTTAGCCACACAACTTCGCCACTTAAACGTGCGTTGCTTATTTGAAGATAGGCAACGTCTTGCATGAATTGTGTCTGCTCTGCCCTAACATGTGTATTATCAAGCAACAAGATAGGTTGCATTTTCGTTACGACTTCACCTTCTTGGACCAATAGTTGCTTTAAAATCCCGCCTTCTAGGTTTTGTACTGTTTGTACCTTACCCGATGGTATAACGCGTCCTTGCCCAACAGTTACCTGCTCTAAGCTCGTTACACTAGCCCAAAACAATGCGCAAAAAATAAAGGCAGCGCTAAACCAAATAAGGATCCGGGAGCTCTTGGGCGTTGCTATCAAACGAGAAGCTAATGCACTGTCGATAAGCATTGAGTCATTAAGTTGCTGCTGGGACAGGTTATAAGACATTCGCCGTCTCCTGCACTGGTGTATTGGTTGATACCTGTCCATTATTTAGGGCAGCTAGCACCTGCGATTTAGGGCCATCAGCGACGACCTTCCCGTCATCAAGTACAATGAGCCGGTCGACCACCGCTAGCATACTATTTTTATGCGTGGTTAGTACTACGGTAGTCGTCTTGGGTAACCGCTTTAGATGCATGATAAAATCATGCTCGCTGCGACTGTCCATTGACGATGTTGGCTCATCGAGTAACAACACAGGAGGTTGTAGATAAAAAGCTCGCGCGATACATATCGCCTGACGCTGTCCACCTGATAGCAACTCGCCGCGCTCCCCCACTTGTTGATCTAGCCCTTGTGGATTATCACGACAAAATTCACCGACGCCCGACAGCGCTACCGCTCGATCAAGTTTGGCTCGATCGATTGCCACGTTACCTAGTGTTATATTATCTCTAATTGAGCCATAGAGTAAAAATGTATCCTGACTCACACAGCCAACGTTGCGGCGCAATTGGGTGAGTTCTAACTGCTCTACGTGTAAGTCATCAAACAAGTATTGCCCTGTTGAGGGCTTATATAAGCCTGAAAATAGCTTTAATAACGTCGATTTCCCCGCCCCAACACGACCAATAATACCGATTTTTTCACCGACATTAATCGTGATATTTAGCTTGTTAAGCCGCGTTTGCTCACTTTGGGGATAACTAAAGCTAACATCACGCAAACACAATTTACCGCGCCATTGAGCGCTGAGTTTGGCTTGGGACAGATCTTGCTCTTGCTCGCTGTTAACAATGCCATCGAGCAACATTAGTGCTGATTTAGCGTGGTTGTAGCGTGTCGATAGAATAGAAAGTTGTGAAAATGGGTTGATCGCACGACCCGTTAACATCACTCCCGCGATGATACCACCCATGCTGAGCGTGCCCTGTGCCACTAAGTAAACCCCAGTAACGACCACTAATACCACCGACATTTGATTAAGATACATCGACAAACTTGAGACAGAGCTCATTAGTTTACGCATCTTAATATCCCAGTAACTGATGTAGGCAACGGTTTGTTCATACTCACTCTGATAATGAGCCGCGCCATTAGACAATTTAATTTGCTCGAGACCGAGCAAAGATTCAACCACCAGCGCCTGTTTTTTTGCCGCGAGCAGCGTTGACTGATTGATGGCCTGATTAAGAGGTTTTTGCAGCCACCACGCATAAACTAATAACAGCGCAATTATCGCCAACGGCACATAGACAACGGGTCCTGCGACAAACCAAATAATCAATAAAAAGATCACCGCAAAAGGCACATCGATTAAGGTGGTTAACGTGGTCGAGGTGATAAAGTCGCGAATCGATTCAAATGACTGGATGTGTGAGGCAAAAGCGCCGACAGACTTAGGTCGCGCGGCATAATCGATACCTAGTACCTTACTAAATATCTTGGCGGCTAATTCAAGGTCAATCTTCTTACCCGCTACATCGATGAAATAGCTGCGCAATTGGCGCAGCACAAAATCAAATAAAAATACAATCGCGATGCCTGAAGTCAACACCCAAAGCGATTCCATGGCTAAGTTTGGCACCACTTTGTCATACACGTTCATCACAAAGAGTGGCGATGCCAAAGCAAATAAATTGATCAATAAACTGGCGATAAACACATCACGATAGATACTGCTATTTTTAATCATTACTTGCCAAAACCAATGCTGATGGATTGGGCTTAAAACTGCTGGCGTGCGCTCATCTAATGTCGGTAAACCGCTAAGCACAATAAGCTGTTGAGTGAGCGGCGCAGCCAACTGGTCAAGTGCGCTCCAATGCGACTGTTGATCATTACCAACAATCGATAATCGCTTGCTTGCAGCGTCGATATTTGTGACAACCACCGCACGATCATCACTGTCGATAACAATAGCGGGGAGTAGCGCGGCCGGTAATTCAAATATTGATTTGTGAATCATTTCACAATGTAGATTCGCCCGTTGCGCCGCTATCTCGACACTGGCTAAGGTTAGCTGCTTATTTAGCGTGGCTAAACCTGCGGCCAGTTGTTCTATCGATATAGCACTGCCGTGGTGCTGGGCGCAATAGTACAAGCTACTTAGGTAGGTGTCCTGTTGCTCAACCGTCACCTTGGGTGTGACGACTACGTTGTCATTTTGCATCTACCGCTCCTTGCTGCGCAAAACATCTTATTATCCATAACAAGAAAAACTTTTAAAACCAGACAATTAGGCTTTCATTACAACCTAAACCAAAAGCATTATAATTTCAACTACCCTAGTAATATACTATCCTATTAACGTACTTCCAGTGGCAATCAAATCATCAAATATCTTAGCTGTGTCACCTGTGCCTAGCGCAGTGGAAAGCTCGCTTAACGACGCATAGTTATCAAAAGTAATGGTCGTCGTTTTACCAGAAGAACCATCGGCTAGCTCATCCACCGTCATCACAAGTTTACTATCCACCACACTAAAACTGATATAGTCCCCCAACGTCGCCAAGCTCTCACCTTGCATGAACGCCGCTAAGTCGAGTTTGTCTTGCCCTGCGGTAAAATCCACTAGCCGGTCAGATCCAGTATCGCCAGCCTCCCACATGAAGGTATCGATGCCGGCGCCGCCACTCAAAATGTCATTATTAAGCCCACCTATCAATATATCGTCGCCATTGCCGCCATTAAGCGTGTCATTACCGTTCTCACCTGCCAACGTATCTGCTTGCGCGCTACCGGTAATCGTATCATTACCGTCACCACCCTTGATTTGACTAATATTGGTCAGTGTGACCCCCGTAAAATCCATGACGTTATGGCTACTGTCACCACGGATCACCACGTCAGTGAAGCTTAGCCCGGTAATTTCTTCAATGCTGCTTGCCCCAAGACTAAAGTCGTTGTTAATCCCAATGTGTGAGCCATTGGCGCTGGCGGTGATTTTATCGGTGCCGCTGCCGCCATCATAATCATCGTAGTCACCGGACACTGCGCCACTATTTAATGCAACAAAGGTATCGTCGCCGCCGCCACCATTTAAAATGTCGCTACCGTTTTCACCTGAAATAGTATCGGCTTGCGCGCTACCGGTAATAGTGTCGTTACCGCTACCCCCTTTAATCAGCGTGATGCCTGTTAACGTTACCCCTGTAAAATCCCAAATGTTTGCACTGCTGTCACCGCGAATCACCACCCCGTTATAACTATTGGCCGTGATTACCTCAATACTGTTGCCTACCAGACTAAAATTATTATTAAAACCGATGTGTGAGTTGTGCGCACTCACCTCTATTTTATTAATGCCACTGCCGCCATAAAAATCATCATAGTCACCAGATAAGGCGCTGCCATTTGACACCACAAAGGTATCATCACCGCCTCCGCCATACAGTTTATCATAGCCCCCCTTACCATCAATGCGATTGGCCACATCATTACCCGTAATTGTATTTGCGTACTCAGTACCTTGAATCTCATAGATATCGGTGAGCGTAATGCCTGAGAAGTCTAGATTGCCCTTACCTCGAATGATGACGTTTAACTGACCATTGCCATCAATTTCCTCGACGCTATTGGCTAGACTAAAATCGGCACTAAGCTTAATGAAATAGGAACCGGTGGCGATGATTTTGTCGCTGCCATCACCGCCATAATAGGTATCATAGCCAGATGTATAGTTTCCCGAAACCACAAAGGTATCGTTACCATCGCCGCCATAAACAGTGTCATCACCATTCATACTGTCGATGCGATTATCTATCTCGTTACCGATAATGGTTTCGCCATATCCACTGCCTTGAATCTCATAGATATCGGTGAGCGTAGTCCCAGTAAAATCGAGATCGCCGCGCCCAATAACAATCACTTGCGTTTGGCCGTTACCATCGATCTCTTCAATACTATTAGCCGCACTAAAATCTGCGCTAAGCCTTATGGGCGAGTCATCGATAACAATAATTTTGTCAATGCCATCGCCGCCATTAAAGTTGCCATTACTGTTAGAATAATTTCCTCGTACAATGAACACATCATCACCGCCGCCGCCATACAGAGTATCGGCATGCTGTTGACCAATCAGAATATCGTTGCCACTGCTACCGGTGAGCGAATCAGCACCAAATCCTGTTTCAATGATGCTAATATTGTCTGGAGAGACATAAGTTAAAGCTTCCCATGCTGTATTTTTATAATAAGTGACATCATTAGATAGACTGCCTGCAATTAAGTTACCACCTCCGTCAACCGTGCCAAGGTTAATGGTGTAGGTGTCTGAACTACCTATCTCAGGGGTATTGGCATTAATTGTGCCAAAATCAAAACTAAAATAACCACTGCTATCGCTAGAAACATCAAATTCATTGTCGACGCCCACCAATGCATCAAAATAAATTTTAAGTGTGCCTGGCGTAGCAAAGGGATTAACCATTCCTTCAATTCTAAATTTTCCGCTGGCCAGATGAGTCACCTGAGATACTTGAGGTGTCTGCGATAGGTTAATGGTCATATCACTAAACTGTAAAAATTCACTACTGTCATAAACGCGCGCAATGCTCTGAGTAGGACTGCTTGCCAGCGCAATATCTACATAATCGGCACCATCAGTCAGCGTATAAAGAAGCCTATTTCCAGTAAAGACAACGGTATCTATGCCATCTTCACCGCGTATTTTGTCGTATGCAGCACTGTCCAACACATTGAAGGTGTCGTCACCCAAGCCGCCATTGAGCGTATTGTTGCCTGTGCCACCATTAATAACATCATCACCTCTTGAACCAGTGATGCTATCGTTACCTGCGTTACCATTGATAGCAACAATGCCATCGAGTATCACGTTTGTGAAATCAAGAATTTGCTCTCCGCTATTGCCCTCAATGGTGACACCGGCATAACCATCGGCGGAAATATACTCAATATTATTTAAGGCGCTAGAGCTGTAACGGAATCCTATTTCAACATTGTTAGCAATGGCTAATATCTGATCGAATCCAACGCCACCGTCGATTAAATCAAATTCACTAGCTGGGCCAATGAGGAAGGTGTCATCCCCTAATCCCCCTCTTAAGGTATCATTACCTGCGCCGCCATTAATCACATCATCTTGCTTTGAACCGGTAATTTGGTCGGGACCATTGTTGCCATTAATAGCAATAATGCCATCGAGGATCACATCGGTAAAATCAAGAACCTGATCTGACGAATTTCCCTCAATGGTCACGCCACTATGACCATTGGCCGAAATAAGCTCGATACTAATCATCGCGTTAGCGGTGTATTGAAACTCGATACCAACATTGTCGCTCATCGCTAAGATCTGATCGAACCCATCGCCCCCGTTAAAATAAGTATTTGTCCCGTCAAGATAAACGAGGAAGCTATCGTCGCCCGCTTCGCCATTGAAGGTATTTTTGTACTCACCAAAAAATACGTCATCACCCGCGCCGCCAAATAAGGTATCAATATGGCTGCCGCCAGATAACACATCATCACCAGCGCCACCATATAAGGTGTCGTTTTCACGCTTGCCTTCTGCAATAGTAATTCGGTCATTGCCAGAATCTGGATAGGTCTCGGCATTCCACCCGCCAACAAAGTAGTCTACTAGGTTCGAGGCACTTCCCAATTCAGTAATGCCACCAGCGTCGGTTGCAATAGCATGGATGGTGTAAGTATCAAGCGGGATAATCGCAGCGAGTGTCGCGCTAAACTTACCGCTACCATCGAGCGCTATGCTAAATGATGTCGTAGTTAGCCCTGAGTCAGTGACCACAAATTTAAGGTGCGTGGCGCTCGGGTCAACAATACCTGTTAGCTCAAAGCTGCCATCGTCATTTGGGCTAGCGGCGACAATAGACGGTGCAATGCCATTAATATAGACAGTGTCTGAGAACTGTAATATTTCGGTATCTTGATACACATAAGTCGTGCTAGCTCCCCGAGTCACTTCAAGGTGGTCGCCGTTTAACACAACGCTATATTCAGCCAATGCGCCCTCGAACTCGACAGTATCGATGCCCCCTTCGCCATAAACATGATCAATGCTGGTATCTTCAAAGACATAAAAATAATCGTTACCACTGCCGCCTTTTAACGTTTCGCTGCCACCAAAGCCCCGAATAACGTCATTGCCAGCACCACCGGTAATGACATCATCACCACTACTGGCATAGATAATATCATTACCACCGCCACCATCAATCAAGATGATGTCGGTTAAGATGACTGAGCTAAAGTCGAGGAAATTGTCATAACCACTGCCCTGTATCACCGAGCCAGCAGCATTGTCACCAATAATAAACTCAACGTTAATAACCGATGCGATGTTGATAGTTGCGCTAGGCACCGCCACGGTGACGGTATCGTTAGTGCCAATGCCACCATCTATATGATCAAACCCACTGTTCAAACCTACTTTAAACGTATCATTGCCAGCACCACCGCTTAGTCGGTCATCGCCAGTGCTGCCATCGATAATATCATCACCGCCACCGCCCATAATTAAATCGTTATAAGCAGTGCCAGTTAATGTGTCAGCGCCATCACGCCCCGCGATAATGTGCTCATCGCCACCAGCACTGCTATCGATTGTTGTCCCGCCAACACCATCGACAATATAGCGAGTGGCCAAATGCCTTGGATCTGAAGTATCAGCAATCAAGTCCTCGGTATCACCAATATAGACAGTGTAAGTATCGGGTAACGTCAGCCCGCTGAGTGTAACGCTATAGGTTCCATCTGGCGCGCTGGTTACCGCAGTCGTACTGACGACACCATTGCCGCCATCAACAATCACCGCACTAAGGCTACTAAAACTTAGTTTATACGATCCCGATAAGATGACATCGCCACTATTGGTTGCCAATAAGCTTTCTGTTCCTGCTGGCAGTAGAACTAAATCGAATGAGCCTGTGGTCGAGAGGCTACCATCACTTGTCAGGATTTGTATTGAACCAACTCCCTGTGAATCTGCAATGGGCGTAAAACTTAGCGCCTGATAATCGAGTAAAGTATAAGTTTTACCCACGCCAAAAGTATCCCCATCATTAATAATGGTCGTGCCATCTGCTAACGTTAAGCTCCCCAAATCAGTCGGAATGCTATTGACTGTGATCACCAGCGCATCACCATCGGCGTCGGTAGGTAATGCCATATTAAGAGAAGTAGTTGAACCATCGTCGATGTGAACATAGTCAAAGGCAATAACAGGCGCTTGGTTGGTGACTACCGAAGCGGTTGCAGCGCTACTCATCGATTCGCTATGACCCTTGGTATCGGTGTAACTCGCTACTACAGTGATCGCGGTACTGTTATCAGCGCCAACTAAGGTGTAACTGTTGCTAGTTGCGCCACTGATATCCACGCCATCGCGCTGCCACTGATAGGTAATAGTGCCAAGGCCATCGCCATCAACTATGTTGTTGCTGGCGGTTAAGGTGTCACCCGCATTAGGGCTGGTATTATCGATGCTTACCGTGCCTGTTGGCGTTAAATTGACTGTACCAGTCGCCGCGCTGGTTACCGACTCGCTATGACCCTTGGTATCGGTGTAACTCGCCACCACTGAAATCGCTGCACCATCATCTGCGCCGATTAATGTGTAACTGCTGCCCGTTGCGCCACTAATATCCGCACCATCACGCTGCCATTGATAAGTAATAATGCCAATGCCATCACCATCTACCAGATCGTTGCTGGCAGTTAACGTATCACCGGCATTAGGGCTGGTATTATCGATGCTCACCGTGCCTGTCGGCACAAGATTAACTGTGTCAGTCGCGGCGCTGGCTATTGATTCATTGTGACCGCTGCCATCGGTGTAACTCGCTAATACAGTAATCGCAGCGCCATCATCTGCGCCAACTAAAGTGTAACTGATGCTTGTAGCGCCGCTGATGTCCGCACCATCACGTTGCCATTGATAACTAACAGTGCCAAGGCCATCGCCATCAACGATATTGTTGCTGGCGGTTAAGGTGTCACCCGCATTAGGGCTGCTATTATCGATGCTCACCGTGCCTGTTGGCACGAGATTAACTGTGTCAGTCGCGGCGCTGGTTACCGATTCGCTATGTCCTGTAGCGTCCGTATAGCTCGCTACCACAGATATCGCTGCGCCATCGTCAGCGCCGATTAGCGTATACGTCGCGCCCGTTGCGCCGCTGATGTCCGCGCCATCACGTTGCCATTGATAACTAACAGTGCCAATGCCATCACCATCAACTAGGTTGTTGCTGGCGGTTAACGTGTCACCCGCATTGGGGCTGGTATTATCGATGCTCACCGTGCCTGTTGGCACAAGATTAACTGTGTCAGTCGCGGCGCTGGTTACCGATTCAATGTGACCATTATCATCAATAAAAC
>Ga0105356_10003834_pt1 | contig 14690 bp, 11 predicted proteins | sample GOMGulsemesocosm_3_FD_83502 | JGI IMG/M metagenome (GOLD analysis project Ga0105356, IMG submission 83502) | Methane-oxidizing microbial communities from mesocosms in the Gulf of Mexico - GOM9D Gulf of Mexico | ecosystem: Environmental > Aquatic > Marine > Cold seeps | place: Gulf of Mexico...
AAGACTACTTTAGGCCTAGATTTGGTTTTTAATTCTTCTATGGTAATTGCGTCTGTTAATGCCTGCAAAGGATGGGCCGTCGTACTTTCCATATTAACAACGGGAACGGATGCATATTTCACAAAACTGTTCAACACATATTCTGAGATATCTTTTTCTTTATCTTTTAATGTTGGAAATGCTCTTAGCGCAATTACATCTGCATATTGAGAAATAACCTGTGCGGCATCTTTTACATGCTCAGCGCTATTCATATTCATGATCGCACCATCTTCAAACTCTAGGTTCCAAGCCTCATTTACATGGAGTATCATAACTTGCATTCCTAAATTTTTGGCCGCTTTCTCTGTACTCAACCTGGTTCTTAAACTCGAATTAAAAAACAACATCACTAAGGTTTTATGCTGTCCAATTTCTTCAAATTGATAGGGTTGCTGTTTTAACTGAATGGCCTCTTTAATGATTTCAGGAATACTTTCAATATCCTGTATGTTGGTATATTTTTTCATTATAATTCGTTTTTTAAAGCTTCAAAAAACTGATCAACATGCTGCTTTTTGAGGGTTAATGGTGGAAGTATTCGCAACAAATTTGGATTTTTCGCGCTTCCTGTAAAAATATGATGCTTGAAGATTAAATTTTTCCGAAGAACTGAAATCGGAAAATCAAATTCCAATCCCAACATCAATCCTCTTCCTTTTATCTTTTTAATTTCGGTTACAGCTCCTGCCTTTTCAATAAAATACGCTGAAATAGTAGCCACGTTTTCTAACAAATTTTCTTTTTTAAGGACTTCTAAAACTGATAATGAAGCTGCACACGCCAAATGATTCCCTCCAAAAGTGGTTCCTAACAGCCCATGAGATGCCTTAATAGCTGGGTGAATTAGAATGCCACCAATGGGAAATCCATTTCCCATTCCTTTAGCAACAGAAATAATATCTGGGGTAATTTTATGCTTTTGAAAGGCGAAGAAATCTCCTGTTCTTCCAAAACCGGACTGTACTTCATCTGCTATAAAAACGGCTTGATATTTTTTACACAAAGCTTCCAATGCTTTATAAAAATCAGTCGTACCTTCATCTAGGCCTCCAACCCCTTGAATACATTCAATAATGACTGCACATACATCTCCTTTTTTCAAAGCTGCTTCTACGGCCTCTACATCTCCTATATCCACAAAATCAACTTCTTGTTGTGCGTTTATCGGTGCTACAATTTTAAGATTATCCGTAGCTGCAACAGCTGCAGATGTTCTTCCGTGAAAAGAATTTGTAAATGAAATCACTCTCTTTTTACCGGTATGAAAAGAAGCTAGTTTTAAGGCGTTTTCATTGGCTTCTGCCCCCGAATTACATAAAAACAATTGATGGTCTTCGCAATTTGATTGTTGTACTAATTGAGAGGCCAGTTTTTCCTGTAATGGGTTTTGAATCGAGTTGCTATAAAATCCTATTTTACTTACCTGATCACTTATATTTCTTACATATGTTGGATGCGAATGTCCAATAGAAATCACAGCATGACCTCCATATACATCTAAATATTCAATTCCTTTTTCGTCATATACATACACATCTGTTGCTTTAACCGGTGTGATGTCGAATAATGGATATACATCAAATAAACTCATAATTGTTTTGTTTTAATGGTGTTAATTTTATGATACGAAGCAACCATTCCTTGAATTAAGGAAGAACTCAAGCCTTGGTGCTCCATTTCATTCAAGCCTTCAATTGTACATCCTTTTGGAGTGGTTACTTTGTCTATTTCTTGTTCTGGATGGTTGCCAGTTGCTATTAATAAGTTTGCTGCTCCATCACAGGTATGCATGGCCAATTCTTGTGCCTCTTTGGCATCAAAACCTAGCTGGATGGCCGCTTGAGTGGTAGCTCTAATCATGCGCATCCAAAATGCAATTCCGCTTGCACAAACTACAGTTGCCGCTTGCATTTGAGATTCGGGAATTACAAGAGAAGTACCTAATCTGTTAAAGATGGCTTCTGCAACTTTTATTCTTCCCAATCCTTTGCTATTCCCACACAAACATGTCATTGACTTCCCTACTGCTATCGCCGTATTTGGCATGGCTCTGATTATAAAATTATCCAATCCTATAATTCCTTCAATTTTGGAAATTGAAAACCCTGTAATGGTAGAAATAATGATGTGATTTTCTTGTAACAATGGCTGAATCTCCTGTAAAACCATCGCTAAATGCGCAGGCTGAACGGCGAGAATAATAATATCCGAATTGTTAACTGCTACTGAGTTATCAGAAGTCAAGTAGACATTTTTATAACTTTTAAACTCATTAATCCCTGCTAAATTTCTTTTTGTCAAATACAAAGAAGTAATGGCATTGGCAGTGATCAACCCTTTTGCAATAGATTTCCCTAAGTTTCCTGTACCTATGATTGCTGTTTTCATGTTATTTCATTTTAAAGTCTCATAGATGCAAAGTGGTAGCAAAACAACGTTGGTTTCATTGTAAACCTTACCCCTCTTTTTACTTTGATTCTTTGTTCCTTTTTATTTGTTTTTTTTAAAAATACGTCGCTTTTAAATTCAGTCCTGCTGCTTCTTCAAACCCAAACATCAAATTCATATTTTGTACAGCTTGTCCAGAAGCCCCTTTCAACAAATTATCAATGATACTGGTTACCAGTAATTTTCCTTCATGCTTGTGCAAATGAATCAAACACTTATTGGTATTTACCACTTGTTTTAAATGAAGCTCTTTATCAGAAACCACTGTAAATCTTGCTCCCTCATAAAATGTTTGGTAAAGTGTTTCAGCTTCTTCTAGTGTTCCTTCAAAATTGGTATAGGCAGTTGCAAAAATCCCTCGAGAAAAATCGCCTCTATTTGGCATAAATACAATGTCTGTATCAAAATTAGTTTGCAGGGTTTTTACAGATTCATTGATCTCTCCTAAATGTTGATGTGTAAAAGGTTTATAGTATGAAAAGTTATTATCCCTCCATGTAAAATGGGTCGTTGCAGAAAGGGATGTTCCCGCCCCTGTCGCACCAGTCACCGCATTTACATGCACACTTTTATCCAATAAACTCGCCTTTGCCAATGGCAACAACGCCAACTGAATTGCCGTTGCAAAACACCCAGGATTCGCGATATGGGATGCTTGCTGTATGGCCTCTTTTTGCAACTCTGGCAATCCATATACAAACTGTTTCTGTTGAAAAACCTGGTCCTTTTTCAATCTAAAATCATTCCCCAAATCAATGATTTTTGTGTGGTCTGAGAAGGCATGACTTTCTAAAAACTTTCTCGAATTTCCATGTCCCAAGCACAAAAACAACACATCAACATTGGCATCAATTTTATGACTAAAATGCAGTGTTAAATCGCCCACTAAATCTTGGTGAACACTGCTAATTTTATTTCCTGCATTTGAAGTACTATATACAAATTTGAGGTTCACATTTTTGTGATGTATCAACAATCTAATCAACTCTCCTGCAGTATATCCTGCGCCTCCAATAATTCCTACTTGTATCATTTTTATGAATTTACCTGTTGATATATTTTGTTTTGATTTCCAAGAATTTTGATAAATCCTTTGGCGTCATTAGCCGTCCATGCCTTGTTTTCTTCTCCGTAGGTTCCGAACTTTGCATTCATTAAATCGTGCTCAGAAACGATGCCTTCCAACTGAAAATGATATGGCTTTAGAGCAACACATACATCGCCTGTCACTACTGCTTGGCTACTTTCTAAAAAAGCTTCAGTATCTCTCATCACAGGATCTAAATATTGTCCTTCATGCAAGTGCATGCCATAAAAACTAGACAGGTATTCTTTGTGCTGTAATTGCCATTTTGTTAGCGTGTGTTTTTCTAATAAATGATGTGCTTTGATTACTATTAATGCAGCCGCCGCTTCAAAACCAACTCTTCCTTTGATTCCAACAATGGTATCCCCTACATGAATGTCCCTACCAATTGCATACCTAGCTGCCAATTCATTTAGTTTCTGTATGTTATTTTCTGGCGAATCAATTACGTAATTCATCGCCACAAATTCTCCATTTTTAAATGTCAGCTTTACCTGTTCTTCTCCTGCTGCTTCCAATTGTGATGGATAGGCCTTTTCTGGCAATGCCTTGTTAGAGGTCAATGTTTCTTCTCCACCAACACTTGTTCCCCACAAGCCTTTATTCACAGAATATTTTGCTTTTTCCCAAGACAAATCAATTCCATTGTCTTTTAAATATTGTATTTCTTCTTGTCTTGATAATTGCTGATCTCTAATGGGGGTGATAATTTCAATTTCTGGAGCAATGGTTTGAAAAATCATATCAAATCTCACTTGATCATTTCCGGCTCCGGTACTTCCATGCGCAATATATTTTGCCCCAATACTTTTGGCATAATTTGCTATTTCTATGGCCTGAATAATTCTTTCTGCACTTACAGACAAAGGATAAGTGTTGTTTTTCAACACGTTACCAAAGATTAAATACTTCACCACTTTTTGATAAAAGGTAGTTATCGCATCAATGTTTTTATAGGTTGACACCCCCATCTTATACGCATTTCCTTCTATTTCTTTTATTTCTTTATCTGTAAATCCTCCCGTGTTCACACTAACAGCATGCACTTCATACCCAGATTTGGACAAACTAACTGCACAGTACGAGGTATCCAAACCTCCACTATATGCGATGACTAATTTTTTCATTTTTTCTCTTTTTTTAAATAGATGCTTTCTTTGATTCTTTTCAATCTCTGAAAAACCTTCTCTTTAATTTTTACGTTGTTATTGTTGTTGTTGTTTTCTTTTGTTGATGGGTCGTATAACATTCCAGTACACAAACACATTTGCTGCTTTGTTCTTTGTAAAACATCATAGTTTTTACAGGTTTGACATCCTTTCCAAAAAGATTGGTCATCTGTCAATTCAGAAAAAGTAACAGGTTTATAGCCTAAGTCGCTATTGAGTTTCATCACTGGCAATCCTGTTGTTATTGAAAATACTTTGGCAAAAGGAAATTTCACTCTAGAATGGGCAAACACCACTGCTTTAATTTTTTTTGCCAGGCCTTTCTTTCTAAATGCCGGATGTACAATCAATCCAGAATTGGCAACAAATTTACCGTGCCCCCAAGATTCGATATAGCAGAACCCAGCAAACTCATCCTCTTCTAAGGCAATTACGGCATTGCCATTTTCCATTTTAGTAATGATATAATCAGGGGTACGTTTTGCAATTCCTGTACCTCTAACATTCGCAGATTCTGCAATAGTTTCGCAGATAATTTCTGCGTAAATACTATGTGATTTATCAGCAATAACAATTTCCATTGTTCTTGATTTTAAATTGTTTATAAAAATATTATGATTGTTTTGAAAGAAGAACCGGACTCACCTGGGTTCAAGAAATTAGAGTACACCCAAAGGGCGACGGCGGAAAATAGGGCGTACAACTACAGGGCTATTCGAAGGAATAACGACAGGTAATATTGATATGAAATTGAAATTGTACAAGAAATAAAAAAATAAAAATTACGTAAATAGATTGCTTTGTTTGCTATTAGCGGCGGCGGCGTAAGCGAACAAAAATACTGGGAACAGTACTACGTATTTTATTTTTTAAAGGATTCATAGGGCAAACCTACAACTATTTATCTACATAGCGTGAATCCATTTTTTATTTTTGGTGATTTTTATTAAAAATTGACAAATTAGAATGATTTGTTAGGAATTTAACACCTAAAACAAATACAATTAAGAATTTAAAAATCAACGATTTATAAAGTTTGACTTTTCACTTTTTAATAAATCGTTCAAAATTTCAGTATTTACATCGGTACTTCTAAAAGCAACCATTGTTCTTATAGAAAAAGTACGCAAGGCATCATGTACACTCAAAGTACTTACAGCCGAATCTTTTCTACCTACAAATGGCAAAACGTCTGGTCCTCGTTGGCATTTTGTATTGATATTTACCCTACACACTTGGTTTACCAACGAATCGATTAACGGTGCTAATGAATTTGGGTTTTGACTAAACAAGCTAACTTGTTGTCCATAGTTCGATTCAGAAATATAGGCCAAAGGTTCAGAAACTTCTTTAAAAGAAAGAATTGGAACAACCGGTCCAAATTGCTCTTCATGATAGACTTTCATAGTATCATTTACAGGATACAAAATGGTAGGGCTCGCAAAACTTTCTTCAAAATAATTCCCTGATGGATTGATTACTTCCGCTCCTTTTGACTGTGCATCAATGATTAGCTCTTTTATGTAATTTGGCTTATGCGGCTCAGGTAACGGGGTAATATTTACTTCTTCATCCCATGGTAACCCACAGGTTAGTTTTTCTACTGCTGCGATAAATTTTTCATTAAACTCTTCAACAATATCTTCATGGACAAATAATATTTTTAGCGCAGTACAACGCTGTCCATTAAAAGCTAAGGACCCCAAAACACATTCTTTAACCGCCAAATCTAAATCGCAATCTGGTAAAATAATTCCCGGATTTTTCGCTTCTAAACCCAACACCAAACGCAATCTGTTTTTTTTAGGATGGTATTCCTGTAAAATATTTGCCGATTTACTATTTCCGATCAAGGCCAACACATCAACTTTCCCAGATTTTAAGATGGGAGTTGCCAAGGTTCTTCCGCTACCATAAATAATATTCACAACCCCTTTTGGGAAACATTTTTGAAAAGCATTTAACAAAGGAGAAAGCAATAAAATTCCATGTTTAGCCGGTTTAAATATGGTTGTATTTCCCATAATCAATGCAGGAATCAACAAACAAAAGGTTTCATTTAACGGGTAATTATATGGACTTAGACACAATACAACCCCCAATGGTGCACGTCTAACCTGTGCTAAAATCCCACTGTGTTCTTTCACTTCAGAAGCTTTTACATCCATTGCTTTTAACGCAAGAATAGTATCCTCAATATAGTCTATTGTTCTGTCAAACTCATCGCAAGATTCGGCATAAGGCTTTCCAATCTCCCACATCAACATCTTAACAACCTCACTGCGTGTGTCTTGCATCATATTCGCAAAATTACTGACACAAGCAATGCGTTCTTCAATTTTTAAAGTTGCCCATTCACCTCTTCCTTTATCATAAGCATCAACTGCTGCATTTAAAGCTGTTATGGCCTCCTTTTCACCAAGATCTGGGATATCCCCTAAAAATGTAGGCGCTAATTTTCCTTCAGAGTTTTGCGTGTAGATAGGAGAGTACACCTTAGAAGTTTCTCCTCCCCATTCTTTAAGCTTTCCATTTATTAAAAATGTATCTTGATGATACGATTCCTTAATTTTATAAGTATCTGGAATATTGTTATTTGTAAAAATGTTTTTCAATGGAAATCTCGAATTAAATTTAATGCAAGTTATACCAAATATTGAAATAAATCAGGTTTATCATTCAAATAATCCCCGTAGAAATTTCTAGCTTTCATTCGATCAATTAACGGCGCTAAATCTAAACTACTTTTTAATTCGACACCAACAATTGCAGGGCCATTTTCTCGATTGTGTTTTTTAGAATACTCAAAATGTGTAATATCATCGTGCGCACCTAAAACATCTGCAACAAATTCTTTTAAAGCACCTGCTCTCTGTGGAAAACGAATGATGAAATAATGTTTCAATCCATTGTATAACATTGCGCGTTCTTTAATTTCTGCAGTCCTAGTAATGTCATTATTAGACCCACTAACAACACAAACAACGTTTTTTCCTTTTAGCTCATCTGCAAAATAATCCAAGGCCGAAATCGTCAATGCCCCTGCAGGTTCTACAACAATTGCATCTTTGTTGTATAGATCTAAAATCGTTTGACATACCTTCCCTTCTGGAACGGTAATCATTTGATCTAAATTCTGTTTACAAATCTCGAAGGTAAGATCACCTACTTGCTGTACAGCCGCACCATCTACAAATTTCTCAATACTTGGCAGGTACACATTTTTATTTTGCTCAAAAGCAGTTTTCATTGAAGGCGCACCTTGAGGTTCTACACCGATAATTTTAGTTTTTGGAGACAATATTTTAAAAACGGTTGATAGACCAGAAGCCAAACCTCCACCACCAACAGGTACAAAAACATAATCTATTGGTTTTGTTGTCTGTTCTAATATTTCCAAACCAACTGTTGCCTGCCCTTCAATAATTTTAGGGTCGTTAAAAGGGTGCACAAAAGTTTTTCCTTGCAATTCACAAGCGACTGCCGCTTCTTTTTGAGCATCATCAAAGGTATCACCAACTAATTTTACCGTTACATAGTCGCCCCCAAACATTTCTACCTGTTCCAACTTTTGTTTTGGTGTTGGCGTAGGCATAAAAATTGTTCCGTGAATTTTTAATTTATGGCATGCAAAAGCAACGCCTTGGGCGTGATTACCTGCGCTTGCACATACAATTCCATTTTTTAATTCGGCTGGTGTTAGCGAGCTTATCTTATTATAAGCACCTCTAATTTTATAGGAACGCACTTGCTGCAAATCTTCTCTTTTTAGTAAAACAGTTGCTTCCAATTTTCTCGAATAATTGATATTCTGAGATAAAGGAGTGACCGTAACTACATCTTTCAATGCAGTTACAGCTTCCTTAATATCAATCAATTTTGGGTAATATGTTGTTGTTTTAACGGTCATTTTAATTCTTTTCAATTCGCACTGGATTCCTGTTTTTTCAGAAATGACAATGCTGATAAATTCACTCGAACTGGCACCCAACATCATTTCGAAATGAGCTTATTTTTCGCTCTGTCGAAATGAAACAATTAGATTTGTTTCATAGCCGTCATAGATGCTCTTAAAACGGCTCCTACTTTTTCTACTTCGTGATTTCTAATCGTGCTATTTACTGCAATCAATTCTTGATTATCAGCATCATTACCAGCAGCATATGCTTTACCAATAATATCTGTTTTCACGTTTTTCATAAAATCAGTTAATAACGGTTTACACGCATGGTCAAATAAGTAACATCCATATTCTGCGGTATCAGAAATTACTCGGTTCATTTCGTATAATTTTTTACGCGCAATGGTATTGGCTATTAACGGTGTTTCATGTAGTGATTCATAGTATGCTGATTCTGCAATAATTCCAGACTCTGTCATGGTTTCAAATGCCAACTCAACTCCGGCTCTTACAAAAGCGACCAATAATGTTCCATGATCAAAATATTCTTGTTCAGAAATCTCTTGAGAAGTACCTGTAGTTTTTTCAAAAGCAGTCTCTCCGGTAGCAGCTCTCCAAGACAGTAAATTTTTATCATCGTTTGCCCAATCTTCCATCATGGTTTTAGAAAAATGACCAGACATAATATCATCCATATGCTTTTGAAACAATGGACGCATAATGTCTTTTAATTCTTCCGAGATTGCAAACGCTTTTAATTTAGCAGGATTAGATAAACGATCCATCATGTTGGTAATACCTCCATGCTTTAAGGCTTCTGTTATTGTTTCCCAGCCATACTGAATTAACTTAGCTGCATACCCTGGTTCAATTCCTTCTTCAACCATTTTATCAAAAGATAAGATCGCTCCGGTTTGTAACACACCACATAATATGGTTTGTTCTCCCATTAAATCAGATTTTACTTCGGCTACAAAAGACGATTGTAAGACTCCTGCTTTATGACCTCCAGTTCCAACAGCATATGCTTTTGCTTGTTCCAATCCTTTTCCTTGAGGATCATTCTCTGGGTGTACAGCAATTAATGTAGGCACTCCGAATCCTCTTTTATATTCTTCTCTTACTTCAGAGCCTGGACATTTTGGAGCTACCATTATTACCGTTAAATCTTCACGAACTTGCATGCCTTCTTCAACAATATTAAAACCGTGAGAATACGATAATGTTGCTCCTTTTTTCATTAATGGCATTACAGCAGTTACGACATTGGTATGTTGCTTGTCTGGTGTTAAATTCAATACCAAATCGGCTGTTGGCACCAATTCCTCATAGGTTCCAACAGTAAATCCATTTTCACTTGCATTTAAAAAAGATTGTCTTTTTTCTGCAATTGCCTGTGCACGTAATGTGTATGAAATATCTAAACCAGAATCTCGCATGTTCAACCCTTGGTTTAACCCTTGTGCTCCACAACCTACAATGACAATTTTTTTGCCTTTTAATGCTGCTACGCCATCTTCAAATTCTGAAGATTCCATGAATCTACATTTTCCTAATTCTGTTAATTGATCTCTTAATGATAGCGTGTTAAAATAATTTTCCATTTTTGTTTTATTAAATAAATATATGTCCTCGGCCTGAGCGTACAAGGTATTAAATAGGTGCTTTTTTTATGCTCGTTTAATTGTGCCTATGAAAACAATTAATATGTTGCAAGCATTTCTGAAATGTTCATAGGTTCTTTTGTTACTGATATTCTTCCAGACCTTACAAATTGCATCAATTTGTATGGTTTTAAGTCTTGATATAACTGCTCTGTTTCATGTCTTCTTCCTGTTTTTTCAATCACAAAAAACTCACGAGAAACCGTAACAATATTTGCATGACTCTCTTTAATAATATTCTGAATTTGACGCTCGTCAAACAATGAGTCTGACGCTACTTTAAACAAGGCTGTTTCTTGATAAATAGTTTCTTCATCTGTATGTGCATACGCCTTAATTACTTCAATTTGCTTTTCCAATTGCCCTACAATCTTATAGGCTTGATGCGCACTCATTGCGGCAACAATTACAAATCTATTTACATTTTCAATTTCAGATTGAGAAGTTGTTAGACTTTCAATATTGATATGTCTTTTTAGAAAAATTGAAGAAACCCTGTTTAACAATCCAAGATTATTCTCTGTGTATATTGATATTGTATATGATTTATTTTCTGTATTCATTTTTTAACTATTTAACTTAATCTGATATCTGAAACCGATGCTCCTGTAGGAATCATTGGAAATACATTGTTCTCTTTTTCTACACAAACTTCCAAGAAATATGAATCTTTAGATGCAATCATTTCTTCAATTGCTGCTGTTAGGTTTTCTCTTTTTTTAACTCTTTGTGCATCGATATGATATCCTTTTGCAATGGTTACAAAGTCTGGATTGGTCATTTCTGTTGATGCATATCTCTTGTCAAAAAATAATTGTTGCCATTGACGAACCATCCCTAAAAATTCATTGTTCAACACCACTATTTTAACGGCTGCTTTGGTTTGAAAAATAGTTCCTAATTCTTGAATTGTCATTTGATATCCACCATCACCAATTATTGCAATTACCTCTCGCTCTGGCGCTCCCATTTTAGCTCCAATTGCTGCTGGTAAAGCAAATCCCATTGTTCCTAAACCTCCAGAGGTAATACTACTTTTAGTTTGATTAAATTCTGCATATCTACAAGTAAACATTTGGTGTTGACCAACATCAGAAACAACTACAGCTTTTCCTTTTGTTACTTGATTGATTTCTTTTAATACTTCTCCCATTGTAATTCCATCTTTCGTTGGATACAATTCATCTTTGATTACTTTGTCAAACTCAATAGCATCAAAATCTCTAAACTGTTGCAACCAAGATTGGTGAGAATTATCGTTTACTAAGGGCACTATTTTCTCCAATGTTTCTTTTGCATTTCCTAATACCGCAACATCTGTTTTTACATTTTTATCAATTTCAGCGGGATCAATATCAAAATGAATCACTTTTGCTTGTTTTGCATAACGGCTCAAATCTCCAGTAACACGATCATCAAAACGCATTCCGATTGCAATTAACAAATCACATTCATTGGTTAATTTATTTGGGCCATAATTCCCATGCATTCCAACCATCCCTACATTTAAATAGTGCTTAGATTCTAATGCCGATAATCCCAAAATTGTCCAAGCTGCTGGTATTCCAGTTTTTTCAATCAATGCTTTAAATTCCGCTTCTGCTTCACCTATTATTACACCTTGACCAAAAACAATCAGTGGCTTCTTTGCTGTATTTATTAATTCTGCCGCGGCTTTCAATTGCTTTTCATCAACATCTGGCACTGCTTTATAACTTCTGATTGAGGTACATTTTTCATATTCAAAATCGAATGTATCGAACTGTGCATTTTTTGTAATATCAATCAACACTGGGCCTGGTCTACCTGAACGCGCAATATAAAATGCTTTTGCTAAAACTTCTGGTATCTCAGAAGCTTCAGTAATCTGGTAATTCCATTTGGTAACTGGTGTAGAGATACCAACAATATCTGTTTCTTGAAACGCATCGGTTCCTAATAAATGTTTTCCAACCTGTCCAGTAATACAAACCATGGGTGTAGAGTCTATCTGTGCATCTGCAATTCCGGTTACTAAGTTTGTTGCTCCAGGACCAGAAGTTGCCATGGCAACTCCTACTTTACCAGTGACTCTTGCATATCCTTGGGCCGAATGTGTTGCACCTTGTTCGTGGCGTGTTAATACATGCTGTAATTGATCTTGGTATTTATACAACTCATCATAAATCGGCATAATTGCACCTCCAGGGTACCCATACAATAAATCAACTCCTTCTGCTAACAAGCATTTTACAACTGCTTCAGCTCCAGAAATATGTAGCGTTTTCTCTTGACTTATTTTCGTTGTGGTTTGTGTTTTTGTTTCCATAACTATTGTATTAAAATGCATCTGTTACACATCCTTTGGATGCTGATGCCACTGTTTTTGCGTATTTATATAATATTCCTTTGTTGTGTTTCAATGCTGGCTCAACCCAACTAGCTTTTCTCTTAGCCAATTCTTCTTCAGAAAGCAATACGTGAATGCTATTGTCTTCTGCACTAATTTTAATGGTATCTCCAGTTTCTATAATTGCTATCGTCCCTCCAGATTGTGCTTCTGGTGTTATATGACCAACTACAAATCCATGAGTTCCTCCAGAAAAGCGACCATCCGTAATTAAAGCAACCGATTTCCCTAAACCTGCGCCCATAATTAACGAAGTTGGTTTTAACATTTCTGGCATTCCAGGTCCTCCTTTTGGACCTACATAACGAATAACAACCACATCACCTCTTCGAACTTCTCCATTAGAAATTCCAGTATTTGCAGCCTGCTCTCCATCATACACCACTGCTTTCCCTTCAAAAAGCAATCCTTCGTTTCCGCTGATTTTTGCGACAGCTCCTTCAACTGCCAGGTTCCCATGTAATATTTGAATATTTCCCGAAGTTTTTAACGCCTTATCTTTTGGATAAATTACATCTTGGTCATCATCAAAAGAAAGTGGTGCAACGTTTGCCAAATTTTCTGCTAATGTTTTTCCTGTAACCGTCATACAATCGCCATGTAAATAACCATTGTCTAATAAATATTTCATTACAGCTGGAGTACCTCCAACACCGTGAACATCCTCCATTAGGTATTTTCCACTTGGCTTTAAATCTGCAATTAATGGTGTTCTATCGCTCACCTTTTGAAAATCTTCTAAGGTAAATTCTATGTCTGCCGCGTGTGCAATTGCTAAAAAGTGCAACACTGCATTTGTTGATCCACCCAAGGCATTTACCAATGCAATGGCATTTTCAATCGATTTTTTAGAAATGATATCCAATGGTTTTAAATCTAACTGCAGTAAATTTTTAAGCGACAATGCAGTTCTCTCACTTTCTGAGATTTTGTTAGGGTTTTCTGCGGGGATTGATGAATTGTATGGCAACGAGAAACCCATTGCTTCAATGGCAGAGGCCATCGTATTGGCAGTATACATGCCTCCACAAGCACCAGCTCCTGGAATTGCTCTTTTGATTATTTCTCTATATTCATCTTCATCAATTTCACCAGCTACTTTTTGTCCCAAAGCTTCAAATGCAGAAACAATATTTAGTTTTTTCCCTTTGTAATTACCAGAAGCGATGGTTCCTCCATACATCATAATTGATGGGCGGTTTAAGCGCAACATTGCAATCACAGCGCCTGGCATATTTTTATCACATCCAACTACAGAAATTAAACCATCATAACTCTGAGCATGCATCACGGTTTCTATAGAATCGGCTATAATATCTCTAGAAGCAAGCGAATAATTCATTCCAGAGGTTCCCATTGAAATTCCATCACTCACACCGATTGTATTAAATCCTAATCCTACTAAACCAGCTATATTACATTCAACTTTAACCTCCGCTGCCAAATTATTCAAGTGCATGTTACATGGGTTACCGTCATAGCCAGTACTTGCTATTCCCACTTGTGCTTTACTCATATCTTCGTCAGTCAAACCTACTGCATACAACATGGCTTGTGAGGCTGGTTGAGATTCATCTTGTGTTAATCTGCTACTGTGTTTGTTTAATTCCATTTTATAAATTTTGACACTTAAAAGTGTCGTTTTTACGTTGTTGTTCTTCTTTACTAATCAAAAATAATTATTCGTTACATGGTAATTTATGCTACGAACTGACTCGCTCTATATTCATTTATTTACATTTTACACTAACTAATTAATAATCAATAAATTAAGCTGATTTAAATATGATATTCAATACCATATTTTTCAACAAAAAAAACCTGTATCAATTGATACAGGTTTTTGCTTTTTTTTGGCAATAACGATCTGTATCAACTCGGTGGTGAGCTAATAATGACGATGATGAACATAATAATGATGTTGTTGATAAAATTCATTCTTCGTTTTTTATTCATAAAAAAAGCCTTCCAAATTTGGAAGGCTTTTAAA
>Ga0105356_10003836_pt1 | contig 14685 bp, 11 predicted proteins | sample GOMGulsemesocosm_3_FD_83502 | JGI IMG/M metagenome (GOLD analysis project Ga0105356, IMG submission 83502) | Methane-oxidizing microbial communities from mesocosms in the Gulf of Mexico - GOM9D Gulf of Mexico | ecosystem: Environmental > Aquatic > Marine > Cold seeps | place: Gulf of Mexico...
AAATTGCTGATCACGAAAAACAGTTAAGCCCTCTTTCAAGCTCAGCTGAAACCAATCTCGACAAGTAACACGATTACCAGTCCAATTATGAAAATATTCATGAGCAATAACCGCTTCAATATTGAAATAATCACTGTCAGTTGCACATTGACCATCTGCAAGTACATATTTGGAGTTAAAAACGTTTAAGCCTTTATTTTCCATTGCGCCCATATTGAAGAAATCAACCGCGACAATCATGTAGATATCTAAATCATATTCAAGGCCAAAAGTCTCTTCATCCCAAGCCATAGATTTTTGCAGTGACACCATGGCATGCTCAGCTTTAGCTAAATTCCCCTTATCAACAAATATCTCTAAGGCTACTTCACGTCCTGATGCCGTAGTAAATGAATCTCGAAGTAGATCAAAATCCCCTGCAACGAGCGCAAATAAATAGCATGGTTTTGGAAATGGGTCATGCCAGGTTACAAAGTGCTTATTATTACTTAGTTCTCCTGAATCCACTTTATTACCGTTAGACAACAAATAAGGGTACAAACTTTTATCAGCAATAACTTTGGTAGTAAAAGTTGCCATGATATCGGGTCTATCGAGGTAGTAACTTATACGACGAAAGCCTTCCGCTTCACATTGTGTACAAAATGCATCACCCGATTTAAATAACCCTTCTAGGGCAGTATTTTCTTGCGGATTAATTTCTGTCGTAATAGTGAGGGTAAAACTTTCACTCTCAGGCAAGCTACTTGCGGGGATTGTTAACAGAGTGTCTGTAAGTTGATAAAGCTCTGTACTTAGAGCCTGGTTATCAATTACTAGAGAGACTAAAGTTAAATGCTCACCATTAAGTATCAGAGGGTGTGACTTTTCACCTTGTCTGGTTATAGAAAGTTCACTGATAACTTGACTACAAGTATCATCTAAATTGATGCTTAAGTTTACTGTGCTAATAGTGTAGTCAGATGGGCGGTAGTCCGCTAGAAATCGAGGCGTAGCTTCAGTCATATTATTACCTTTAAAAAACATAAAAGCCTGCTGGGTACAGGCTTTATAAATTAAATTATCATTATCTTTTAAACCAAGCCTATGAGCTTAGCTTTTTTCGTTTAAATACTTTATTTTATAGCCAACATAGCCATATATAATAGCAAGTACAGGGTTAATCAAGTTAAAGAAACAATAATATATATATTCATAGGACGTTAATGCTAAAGCACCGAACATAAAGGCACCACATGTATTCCACGGGATCAGTGGTGAAGTGATAGTTCCTGAGTCTTCCAGTGTGCGGCTTAATACTGTCGGATGTAATCCACGACGTTTATACTCTTCTTTATACATTCTACCTGGCATAACAATAGCCATATATTGATCTGCTGTAATAAGGTTTGTACCTATACATGTAGCCACAGTACTAGTAATAAGACTTCCAGTAGATTTGGCAGCTTTAAGAATGGCATCTACAAAACGTCTTAACATACCTAAATGCTCTAGCACTGCTCCAAAGCTTAGTGCACACATTACCAGCCAAATAGTATTTAACATGCTTGACATGCCACCACGACTCAGTAGTTCATCAATTTCACTATTACCAGTTTTAACCACAACACCGTCAAAAAATGCCGTCCAAACAACAAACATTGTTGCCTGAGCTTCACCTAAACCATCTTTTGCCATTGATAAAATTAATTCTTGTTGGAAGAAAGCAGCCCAAACAGCACCTATTATTGCGCCTATTGCAACGGCAGGAAATGCCGGCATTTTTTTAAATGCTAAAAAGAGTAATACAGCAAGAGGGATCAGATTTACCACACTAATATTATAAGTCGACTCTAGTATGGTAGTTAACGTTTGAATACTTTCAGTGCTACCAACATTAGTCGAAGAGTGATTAAAGCCAATAAACAAAAAGAGTATAAGTGCAATAGAAATAGAAGGGATAGTTGTCCAAAGCATATAGCGAATATGGGCAAATAATTCAGTTCCAGCTACCGCAGGTGCAAGGTTAGTTGTTTCTGAAAGTGGCGAAAGCTTATCACCAAAATACGCTCCAGAAATAACAGCACCGGCAGTGACAGCTGTCGACATTTCAAAACCGTTGGCAATGCCAATAAACGCAACACCTACTGTAGCAGCTGTTGTCCAAGAACTACCGATACTCATTGCGACAATACCACAAACTAAACAAGTAGCGGCATAGAACCAGCTAGGGTCAATTATTTTTAAGCCATAATAAACCATAGTAGGCACAGTACCTGATAATAACCAAGTACCAATTAATGCCCCTACCGCCAACAAGATCAAAATGGCACCTAAGGAAATAGAGATACCATTAACAATCGCTTTTTCAATTGATACCCAGGTATGTTTGTTTTTCAGGCCGATTAAAATGGCAATACCCATTGCTAATAGTAAAGCAATCTGATTTGGACCAAAGGAGGAGCTATCCCCAAATAATTGAACTGATGCCGTTAACATTACGACCAAAGCTATGAGTGGGATAATAGAATCAAGCATACTTGGTGCTTTGGGTTGGATCGATTCAGACATAAATGCAGTTTACCTTAATATTGTATTTTTTATTTTAAGTTAAATTAATCTAAGATGGCGGTTAACATGCCTTGTGGAAGCATGGCTTGCAAGTATTTTATTATATTTATGCGCCAAACAAACACAAATAAAAAAACCGCCATTATTTGGCGGTTTCAAATTTTACTCAAAGTGACTATTTTTTAGCAATTTTACCTAGGGAAATAAAGTCAAAAGTAATGCGTGCGGCTTCATCTAAAAAGGCATCAAGATCATCAAGTTCATCAGATAAGTCATCTAAATCTGTGATTTTTTCTTTACCTAGCTGCACAAGCTGCTCATTAACACGTACTAGACGTTTAACTTTACGTTCTTCACGCTCTGCTTTTCGAGTCGCCAAGTTTAAAGAGATAGTTTTATCATCTTTCTGGGCTTGGTAAATACTGATATCTTCCAGTAAGTAATTAAACTCTGGATTATCTTTAATACGTTGCTGATAAAGTGAACTTAGATATTCAATATCTTTATCCAATTCGTTTAGCGGAGTATATTTTGCTTGTTGAATATGATCCCAAGGTAAAGCATTTTCTTCTTTACTCTCACCCCAATCTTCTGGGTTTATTGCTGTAGGAAAGGCAATATCAGGTAAAACACCACGGTGCTGAGTGCTACCACCATTAATACGGTAGAATTTAGCGATAGTATATTGAATGCTTCCTAAAGGTTTCTCGTATAAATCATAAACGCGACCTAAACCTCTATGTTGCTGAACAGTACCTTTACCAAACGTATGTTCGCCAATAATAACACCACGACCGTAGTCTTGAATGGCTGCTGAAAATATTTCAGAAGCTGATGCACTATAGCGATCAACCATTACGGTTAATGGGCCGTCGAAAAAGCTAATACCATCTCTATCGCTATTCACTTGAATACGATTTGCACCGTCTCTAATCTGAACCACAGGCCCTTTATCAATAAATAAACCGGTAAGTAAAGTAGCCTCACTTAATGAGCCACCACCATTACCGCGTAAATCTACAATAATACCTTGGACTTCCTGCTCTTTTAACTTAGCAATTTCTTTTTTGACATCTTTAGACAGGTTGTTATAAAAACTAGGAATGGTAATAACACCTAGTTTCTTACTATCAGCAACCTCTGGGTTTTCTAAGTAGACTTCTGATTTAGCCGCTCTATCTTCAAGTTTAATTATATCGCGAACGATTGAAACAACTTTAATGTTGGCATCATCATCACTTTCACCAGGTAAGATTTGTAAGCGTACAGTTGTGCCTTTAGCACCTTTAATTAACTCAACAACATCATCAAGACGCCAGCCAATTACATCTTCAAAGTCTTTATCTGCTTGAGCAACACCAACAATGCGGTCTTTAGCTTTAAGTTGTTTTGACTTGTCTGCTGGGCCGCCGGTAACAATACGGTGGATAACAGTGTAGTCTTCAATCGAACGAAGCTCAGCACCAATTCCTTCAAGAGATAAATTCATATCCACTTGAAAGCGCTCTGCATTTCGAGGTGACAAATAAGAAGTATGTGGTTCTACTACACGAGCAAAGCTATTCATAACCAGCTGAAAAGCATCTTCACTTTCACTTTGCTTTAAACGTTTGATTGCATAGCTATAACGTTTAGTTAATACTTCTTTAATTTTTGGCCATTTTTTCTTGGTCAATGTCAAATTAAGAACATCTGATTTAACCTTTAAGCGCCATAATTCATCAAGTTCAGCTTCGCTTGCTGGCCAAGCAGCCTCTTCGCGATCAAAAGAGTACACTTCTTCTTTAGTGAAATCGAAAGGATTTTTATCACCTTTAACATCTAATAAACTAACCGCATATTCATAACGCTCTAGGCGTCTTTGCATATTAAGGTTATAAATTTCATATGCTACATCTAGCTTGCCTCGTGTTAACACAGAGTCAAACTCAAGGCGATATTTTTGGAAGTTATCAATATCTGTTGCTAAGAATACATTACGCGCATAATCAAGCTGCTTAATAAAGCGATCAAACACTTCACCTGATAAAGCATCATCTATGGCTACTTTTTTATAATGTGCGCGAGTAAATCGTGCCGTAATGCGCTTGCTTGCTGTAGCATGCTGAGTTTCAGGCATGAGTACAGGGAGTTCTTCTGGTGTGTGTGGTTTTTCAAACGCGATTGCGCTGACTGATAGACCTAACGATAAAGATACGGCGAGTGCGATACGACAGAATTTTTGCATGCATTAACTTCCTATTCAATTTCAATATGACTTAACTTTAGTTAAGTCTTGCCGTCACAGTAAAATAGTGACGGCTATTTATGCTTTTACAAGTAGATATTCTTCAGTTGAGTCTTAATGACCATGCCAGAATCTAGTTGTACACTGATATCTTTACCTGATATTTCAGTGATTGTGGCATTCATTGGAGAATTACCTAACTGTACTCTAACTTTACTACCTACTTTGATTGTAGCTGATTCAACAGGTTTAAGCGGTGCAACTTCTTTTTTAGCTGCAGGTTTGTTTGTCGACTTAACTGTTTTGAATTTAGCTGAGTCACGCTTTTTATCTGCAGGCTTGTTACCTGCAGCTGTTGGGCTTTGTTTACCTTTATAAGGTTTTTTATTATCGCTGTCTGCTGCTTTTTTGTTACCAAATTTTTCTTGGCTTTCTTTTAACGTCTTAAGGGCATAGTTTGCTTGCTCTTCATCAATCTCTGCAACCTCAACACCATCAACATCAACACGTGAAGCGCCGACTTTGATAACTTTAAGGTAGCGCCAGCTACTTGTATAATGCCTTAATGCTTGACGTAGACGTGTTTTGCTCACAGTCTCATCTTCAGTAAGCTTTACAGCTAAGTCTTGAAATATACCTATTTTAAGAGGCTTCACAGGACCTTTAATTGAAAAACATTTTGGGAATTTTTCAGCTAAATAAGCAATGATATCTTTTGTACTTGTACGTTTAATTTCAGTTTCCATAACTACACTTTTTTACAATTTAAATTAATTTAAGCTAGTGTGACTTTTCAGTTTTACTTAACACTAACAAGAAAATAGTACCTATATTTACACTTCTTTATTCTTCAGATTGGAGATGCTGCTCTGGATTTTCAATCACATGCCTACACCAATCATATATATCATCTGTTTCAATTTCAGCAAGCGCTTCTTGGCCTATCCATGTATCCCAGATCAGCGCTAACAACTGCTCTAAAAGCTCAGTCTCGATATCTTCTTCGGCTAAGTCATATAAGGTATGATAAATTTCATTAATACGCTCAGCAACTTCTTCTTCTTGACCATCCCAGTCCCCAACAATTTCTTGAGTCACTAGATAATCATGAATAACTACAAATTCTTTCATTAATCTTTCACTTTTTTTTTCGCACCTTAGATCGCGCGTTTTTTACCGCAGATTATACTGCAACAGTTGTTAAGCCGCTAAATGCTGCTCAAACATCTGAACTATAGCTAAAATACCTTGCTCATCTTGTTCTTCAAAACGACCCAGTACTGTGCTATCTAAATCTAATACTGCAACGACTTTACCAGCGACTTTCAAAGGAATAACAAGCTCTGCATTTGTACTAGCATCACAAGCAATATGACCATCAAAGTTATGCACGTTATCTATACGTTGCGTATTACCTGTAGCCGCGCTTGTACCACATACACCCTTTCCTAATGGAATTCGAATACAAGCAACTTTTCCTTGAAACGGACCTAGTACTAGTTCGTCATTAATTACGCGATAGAAACCAATCCAATTAACATCAGCTAAGCGTTCAAATAATAAAGCACTTACATTTGCCATATTAGCAATAATATCAGATTCACCACTTATTAGCGCTTTAGTTTGCCCTAATAACTCGTGATACAACTCAGCTTGATTACTCATCAATAAGTTCCATTTTATAAAGCTACAATAAAAAGCGCTAACATACCTAAAAACACATCATAATTAAAGCTTTTCTCAAACAATTGACCAACTATTGCTACTTATCCGTTCATTTTTCATTCTTCAAGGCTAAATTTAACCGAAACTCGTGCTGTAATGGTTTGGCTGCCTATTAAAGATGTATGTGCTCCGCCACTTGAGTCACTCATCATTGCCTCGGCATACATTGGTCGATAGTGGTTACTCGAAAGCTCTTTTACAAGCAATAATTTTCCAACACTGACACCTGCTTGTTTAGCCATACGTTGTGCTTTACTTTTAGCATGGCTAATAGATTGTAATAATGCTTGTTGATAGTATTCGTCTCGCTTTTTAACTGACATCGAAAGCGAAGAGATATGGCTAACATTTATTTTAATAACTTGCGTTAAGAAGCTATCGTACTCATCTATTTTATTAAAGTTCACGGTAACTTGTCGGCTTAACTCAAATAACGGTTTATTCTGGGTAGTGTGTTTGTTTGCTTGTTTATTTAACTCTTGCCCGTCAATAAAAACACTACCTTGTTTTGCTTTCCTCAGTTCAACACCTTGTACCTGAATAGAAGGTTTTTCTTCTATTATGCGTAAATTAACGCGTGCTGATAGAATATTCAGCTCTTTTACGCCAAGGTTTTTAGCAGCACCAATCACCAAATCACTTTTCTTATCGACTAAGGCTTTTAATTTACTCGGCACTCGGCCACGCTCAGTGATGGTTAATGTTAATGAGAACTGATCAGGGCTCACGACAACACTGCCCTGACCCGTCACTTCGATTCCTGTATCATCGAAAGAAAAAGCCTGAGCAGAGAAGAATACAAAGGCCATGCCGAATAGGTAATTAACTAAGCTGAACTGGAGTTTTGAGAAGATACTTGTTGATATTTGATTAAAAGATAACAAATTCATCTGAGTTCCCTATTTTATATGTTAGGTTAATGGATAAAGAGCAATACCAGGTAATATTGGCTATAAAGCCCTACTTTACTGTGAATTTAAATTCCTATTTTTCAGCTTTTATCTTCACTAATATAATGAAGAAACTTTGCTTTTTCTTCTTGGCTAGCTTTCTTCCACCAATATTTTAGCATAGGCATAGCATCCACTTGGTTGATCACATCCTTACTAAAGTCATCTTTATTTAAATTAGCTTTACTTTCTTCAATGCTAGACTGTTCATTATCGACAGGGGCTGACAAGGTAGTAACAACTTGGGTTACTTGCTTTGCTAACTCATAGTCACTGAGCTTTTCTAATGCTAAGACAATTTCTTGTTTACCCTCATCTAGTAATATTAATTCTGGATTTTTTACAAAACGTTCCGCTGCTGTTAAGTCTTTAATTTCAATGGTAGATAAAACTAGATCTTGTTGGTTTTCTAAGAAAAATTTAACAACAAAATAATCTGATTTCACTAACCTTTCTTCGGCAAAATCTAAGTCTTCAAATACATCTTTATATTTAAGCACTAAAGTATGCCTACCCTGGCCTAAAATTATCGACTGTTTTTTCGTAAAAAAACCTTGTTCAACTGCTTTATCATCTACGTCACGTAATACCAGGTTATCACTGATAGTTAATATTGAAGCTGGAACAGTAAATGAAATAAAGCAAACTAATAGAAAAACGGGAAAGATGAAGCTGGCCAATTGACGGTTAGATGAATACGTCTTCTCAATCATGTTAAACAAAATAAAATTCCTTTCTATAGTTATAATCAATACCCTTTATAAACTGCATTCACTTGAAATAAAAGTAGAAAAGCCTGAATAATGCTATTCAGGCTTTTCTTTCGAGCAATCTTTATGGCAATAGCACTGGAGTGACTAGAAGCAGTCTGCTGGGATGCGAACATTACCTTCCATTAGTACCCGAGCACTTCTGCTCATTATTGCTTTATTTACTACCCAGCTTCCTTCAAGTTTACTCGCCTGTGCGCCAACTTTTAAGGTGCCTGATGGGTGACCAAAAATAACGGATTCAGAAGCTTCATTCGATGCTTTACCTGCTGCAAGAGCAACTAAAGTGCCTGGGATAGCGGCGGCAGTTCCAATTGCAACCGCTGCTGTTCCCATCATAGCATGATGTAATTTACCCATAGATAATGCTCGCACATGCAAATCAATCTCTGAAGATGAAACTGATTTTCCACTTGAAGTCATATAATCCTGAGCAGGTGAAACAAAGGCTACCTTAGGTGTATGTTGACGTGCTATAGCCTCTGAAATATCACTTATCAAGCCCATTTTAACAGCTCCATAGGCACGGATAGTTTCGAAGCGTTCTAATGCGTTAGCATCACCATTAATTGCTTCTTGCAATTCCGTCCCTGTATAACCAATTTCATCAGCATTCAAAAATATTGTTGGTATACCTGCAGTTATCATGGTTACTTTAAGAGTAGCCGCTTTAAAAGTGCCAATAGCTGGTACTTCAAGTTCATCAACCACATTACCTGTAGGAAACATAGCTTCAGACGGATCAACTGGCGCAATGAATTCAACCGGCACTTCTGCCGCTGGAAAGGTAACCCCATCTAGTTCGAAGTCACCAGTTTCTTGTACTTCACCATTGGTAATGGGCACTTGGGCAATAATTGTTTTTGAGATATTTTTTTGCCAGATACGTACGGTACATACTCCATTTTCAGGAATTCTAGCCGAATCAACCAACCCTGACATAATGGCAAAAGAGCCAACAGCGGCAGTTAAATTACCGCAGTTACCACTCCAATCAACAAAGGCTTTATCAATCGCCACTTGACCAAACAAGTAGTCAACATCGTGATCTTCTTGCTCAGACTTGGCTAAAATAACTGTTTTACTGGTACTCGAAGTTGCTCCACCCATACCATCTGTTTGCTTACCATAAGGATCTGGGCTGCCAATAACACGCAATAACATGTTATCACGTGCTTCACCTGCCACCTGACAACGCATCGGTAAATCAGTTAAATTAAAAAACACACCTTTAGAGGTACCACCACGCATATAAATAGCAGGTATTTTCACTTGAGGTTCGAAAGCCATTTGCTCTCTCCTTATAAATCTTTATACAAAAATGGCACATTATTTTTAATAAAAATGTGCCATTTTAACAATCATTTGAATGGTTCATCCTGAATCAATTTCTTAAAGCCGGATTTTAGTTCTAGTTCAAGGCGGAAGCGCGGAATGTACACGTGTACATGAGCACTTCCAACGCAGAAATAGAGCTAAAAGACCATTTAAGAATTTGATTCCAAGAAATCAGTGGCAAATTTTTGAAGAACACCACCACCGTTGTATACGGTGACTTCTTCAGCAGTATCTAAACGGCACTTAACAGGTATTTCGACCACTTCACCATCTTTACGCGTCATAATTACAGTCATAGCACCACCTGGTGCTGTTGTACCATTTACGTCGTAAGTTTCTGTACCATCAATGCTGTAAGTATTACGTGTATTACCATCAACAAATTCAAGCGGTAAAACACCCATACCAATTAAGTTAGTACGGTGAATACGCTCAAAGCCTTCTGAAACAATGACTTCAACACCTGCTAAACGAACACCTTTTGCTGCCCAGTCACGTGATGAACCTTGACCATAATCAGCACCTGCGATGATAATTAATGGCTGTTTACGCTGCATATAAGTCTCGATAGCTTCCCACATACGAGACTCTGTGCCCTCAGGTTCAATACGCGCTAATGAACCTTGCTTAACTTCGCCATTTTCATCTCGGCACATTTCATTAAACAATTTTGGATTAGCAAATGTTGCTCGTTGTGTTGTTTCATGATCGCCACGGTGAGTTGCATATGAGTTAAAGTCTTCATGCGGCACGCCCATTTTATCAAGGTAAGCACCTGAAGCACTATTTAGCTGAATCGCATTTGAAGGTGATAAATGGTCTGTTGTGATGTTGTCACCTAACACAGCTAACGGACGCATGCCCTTCATTGTACGTTTACCCGCTAAGGCCCCTTCCCAATATGGAGGTCGACGAATATAAGTACTCTTAAGATCCCAATCGTATAATGGACTTTCTGCCGGCTCAAACGCACCTAAATCAAACATTGGCGTGTATATTTTTTTGAATTGCTCAGGTTTAACTGCTGACGCCACAATTGCATCAATTTCTTCATCACTTGGCCAGATATCTTTCAAGGTAATATCATTACCATTGTGGTCTTGACCTAGAATGTCTTTTTCAATATCAAATCGCATGGTGCCCGCAAGAGCATAGGCAACAACTAATGGCGGTGATGCTAAGAAAGCTTGTTTAGCGTGTGGATGTATACGCCCATCAAAATTACGGTTTCCTGATAATACCGCTGTTGAGTATAAATCACGGTCAATAATTTCTTGTTGTATTTTTGGATCTAATGCGCCCGACATACCGTTACATGTAGTACAAGCATAACCAACAATACCAAAGCCCAACGTTTCCATTTCAGATAAAAGGCCTGCTTCCTCTAAATAGAGTTTGGCTACTTTTGAGCCAGGCGCAAATGAAGACTTAACCCAAGGTTTACGTTCTAGGCCTAACTCATTTGCACGTTTAGCTACAAGTCCTGCAGCCACAACGTTACGAGGGTTTGAGGTATTTGTACAAGATGTAATTGCAGCAATAATTACCGCGCCATCTGGCATTTCACCATTAGATTCTTGTGCTTTACAAGCGTCTAAGTCTTTAGCAATATCTTTAGCCACTAAATCTGCAGTAGCTAAACGACGATGTGGGTTTGATGGCCCTGCCAAGTTACGACAAACGGTTGATAAATCAAATTCAATAACACGTGGGTATTGAGCTTCAACTAAATCATCAGCCCATAATCCAGTATGTTTGGCATATGTTTCAACAAGTTCAACTTGCTCGGGTTCACGCCCAGTAAGTTTTAAGTAATCGATAGTTTGTTGATCAATATAAAACATGCCCGCTGATGCACCGTACTCAGGTGTCATGTTCGAGATTGTCGCGCGATCACCAATCGTTAAGTCTGTAGTACCTTCACCGAAGAATTCTAAGTAACTTGATACTACTTTTTGATTACGTAAAAACTCAGTAATGGCAAGTACCATATCTGTTGCGGTAATACCTGGCGCACGTTTACCAATAAGTTTAACACCTATAATATCAGGTAAGCGCATCATAGATGGACGACCAAGCATCACTGTTTCAGCTTCTAAACCACCAACACCTATAGCTATAACACCCAAAGCATCAACGTGTGGTGTATGAGAATCAGTTCCTACACAGGTATCAGGAAAAGCGACACCGTCACGTAATTGCACAACAGGTGACATTTTCTCAAGATTGATTTGATGCATGATGCCATTACCCGCAGGGATAACATCAACATTTTTAAAGGCTGTTTTACTCCACTCTATAAATTTAAAGCGGTCTTCATTACGACGGTCTTCAATATCACGGTTTTTCTGAAAAGCATCAGCATCAAAACCCGGTGCTTCTACAGCAAGAGAGTGATCAACAATTAATTGTGTTGGTACAACAGGATTTACTTTAGCTGGGTCGCCACCTTGATCGGCAATTGCATCACGAAGACCAGCCAAATCAACTAGGGCTGTTTGTCCCAGTATATCATGACAAACAACACGCGCTGGATACCAAGGAAAATCTAAATCTTGCTTACCTTCAATTAATTGCTTAAGAGAGTCTGTTAGTGCTTCAGGTGAACAACGACGTACTAATTGCTCTGCTAAGACACGTGAGGTATAAGGTAGTTTTGTATAACTACCTGCGCTGATTGCATCTACTGCGCCGCGGGTATCAAAATAGTCGACATTTACGCCGCCAACTTTATAGCCCGGCAAGGGTTTACGGTGTTCATAATTCATAATTTATTCCAGGAAACTTTCTAATAAACAACGATTGGTCTCTCATATTGTTTACATTTATATCAAGGGCCGTCAGGCGAAGGTATTTACCACTAGTTCAAGGATAAAAGTATGAGCATATAAGGATATGTGATTACTTTTAGACGATGAAATAGTGGTAAATAGCAAGTCTCTCCTACCTAGCTGAGATAGGCACAACCTTACGAGGTTCAGAGCCAGTATAGTCTGCTGAAGGACGAATTATACGGTTATTTGAACGCTGCTCCATTACATGAGCTGCCCAACCAGTTAAACGCGAACAAACAAATATTGGCGTAAACAATTTGGTTGGAATACCCATATAGTTATAGGTTGAAGCATGGAAAAAATCAGCATTACAGAATAATTTTTTGGTATCCCACATGTACTCTTCACAAGCGACAGAAATATCATAAAGTGAGGTATCACCATTCTCTGCGGCTAGCTTTTCTGACCAAGCTTTAATGATAACGTTACGAGGATCTGAAGTACGGTAGATAGCATGACCGAAGCCCATGATTTTTTCTTTACGTTCAAGCATACCAGCCATTTGCTCTTTGGCATCGCTTGGCGATTTGAATTTTTGAATCGTATCCATAGCAGCTTCATTTGCACCACCGTGTAGTGGTCCACGTAACGTACCAATAGCGCCAGTGATACAAGAGAACATATCTGATAACGTTGAAGCACAAACACGCGCTGTAAAGGTCGAAGCATTAAACTCATGCTCTGCATATAAGATTAATGAAACATCCATAACACGCTCATGCTGAGCTGATGGGCTTTCACCATTTAATAAACGTAAGAAGTGACCACCTAGTGAGCTTTCATTTGACATACAGTCAATTTCTACGCCATCGTGCGAGAACTTGTACCAGTAACACATGATAGCTGGGAATGCTGCTAATAAACGGTTTGACGCCTTATTCTGCTGTGAAAAGTCATTTTCAGGCTCAAGATTACCTAAAAACGAACAACCAGTTCGCATAACGTCCATTGGGTGTGCTTCTTTAGGGATCAGCTTCAATACTTCTTTTAATGCTTGCGGTAAGTCACGCATGCTAGCGAGTTCATCTTTGTATGATGCTAATTCTTTTTCATTGGGTAATTCACCATTAAAAAGTAAATACGCCACTTCTTCAAAGGTTGAATTTTCAGCTAAATCAGCAACATCATAACCACAATAGGTTAAACCTGAACCTGATTGTCCGACTGTACATAACGCTGTTTCACCTGCGCTTTGACCACGTAATCCTGCACCACCAATTTTTTTATCACTCATGACACTTTCCTCATATGCTTAAATTTACTATTCAAATTATTATATTTTGTTTGTTTATTTATTTACCTTGAGCTACTTGTTCTGCCTTCAGCACTATTTATTTTTGCCTTCAGCAAAAAGAGAATCTAGTTTTTGCTCATAATCGTGGTAACCAAGGTAGTCATATAAATCCATACGTGTTTGCATGTTATCGATTTCAGCTTTTTGATCGCCATCACTCAATAAGGTTTTATAAACAGACTCAGCCGCTTTGTTCATTGCTCGAAATGCTGAAAGTGGATAAAGCACCATAGCGCAGCCCCATTCGCCTAATTGCTCTTTATTCCAAAGTTCAGTTTGACCAAACTCAGTAATATTAGCCAACACTGGTACATCTAGCGCTTCGGTAAAGGCACGGTAATGCTCTTCTGTTTTAACTGCTTCAGCAAAAATACCATCGGCACCAGCAGCAACATATGCTTTAGCACGTTCAAGGGCAGCTTCTAGACCTTCTTGGGCAAAAGCATCTGTGCGCGCCATGATAAAGAAGTCTTTATCTGTGCGAGCATCAACTGCGGCACGAATACGATCGGCCATTTCTTCGGTAGATACGATTTCTTTGTTCGGACGATGACCACAACGTTTTTGCGCTACTTGATCCTCAATATGAACCGCTGCTGCGCCTGCTTTTTCCATATCACGAACCGTTTTAGCTATATTGAATGCGCCACCCCAACCGGTATCGATATCAACTAATAAAGGTAGGCTAGATGCAGAGGTAATACGCTGCACATCTGCGATAACATCATTCAACGACGTCATTCCTAAATCAGGTAGACCATAAGAAGCGTTGGCAACGCCACCGCCCGATAAATAAATAGCTTGGTGACCAAGTTGCTCTGCCATCATGGCGCAATACGCATTAATAGTTCCAACAACTTGTAGTGGTTTATTCTTTTCTAAAGCTAAACGAAACTTAGCGCCTGGTGATAATATTGCTGACATATTTCTTTCCTCTTTGATGATTCTTCACTTATTAAGTATTTATTATCGTTTCTAGTTTTTTATTAAAGTTTTA
>Ga0105356_10003843_pt1 | contig 14673 bp, 17 predicted proteins | sample GOMGulsemesocosm_3_FD_83502 | JGI IMG/M metagenome (GOLD analysis project Ga0105356, IMG submission 83502) | Methane-oxidizing microbial communities from mesocosms in the Gulf of Mexico - GOM9D Gulf of Mexico | ecosystem: Environmental > Aquatic > Marine > Cold seeps | place: Gulf of Mexico...
CAGAGCCGAATGGTGTGTGGGAGCCGCTTTGACATAGCCTGTGTCACATTGTGTGTTACAAAATGTGTGGCAAATACGCTTTGCACGGATTTCAGGCATAAAAAAACCATGACAACCGAAGTTATCAGGGTTTTCGAAGATGGTAGCTAGAGCGTGACTTGAACACGCGACCCCAGCATTATGAATGCTGGGGTCTAACCCTAGGGCTTCGATTAAGCTACTAATGATCAAAAAAATATTTAATCAGCCCCCATGATTTTTAAGGGGCCAAGATTATAAAGCAGTATCAAAAAAGGGGATCGCAGAGAGCAAAGCACTTACATTTTCATTGCTTCACAAACCCAGTGCTTACCTCCAGATCTGTGATGGAAAGTCCCCCTAAGACCATCCATAGGTGCAAATATCTTATCCTACTCATCTTTTGTCAAGTTTTTGTCTCAAACCAGGCTCAGGTAATTGGTTAACGGCCTTACGCATCCGCTGGATATCGTTGCGTACATAGATGCGTGTGGTATTTAATTCGACGTGTCCTAGCAGATCTTGAGCCGCAAATATATCAGGTCGACCTTCAATGGGGTTGCAGAGCGTGGTGGCCGTTGTATGTCTCAGGCGATGGGCTCCAATAGAGCCCTTGATCTGCGCCGATAGTCTTTTGAAGAACCCCGATACTTGTTCTCGCTTCATTTGTTCTGGATTGTCTTGGTTCAATGCGTAGCGATGATTGAATCGTTGAACAACAAATAGATAATCATTGGGGCGAAGAGGGCGGGCGAGGGCGGTTTGTGATTTCCGGATGAGAATTCTGAGCGTAGGGATCAAAGCCGGATGAAGGGGAATCTCCCATTCTCTACGGGTCTTGCTTCCGTGAACACTTGCCCTCAGTAGTTTTTTGTCGAAATTTAGATCTCTCATCTGCAAAGAGACAAGTTGTCGTCGCCGTATGCCTGTGTAATAGATTGTATGAATTACGGCTTTCCAAAACCACATTGGATCAAACCGCTCATGATTTAGAGTCATGTGCCGTATAGCGTCTACAAAGGTGGTTTCACTAACAATTTTGGGGGTAGGTTGGCTCTTGGGGGCTGCCCGTTGTTTTCTAAATGGATTTTCTACAACAATCCTCTCTTGTTCTGCAAAATTGCCCAACAGTTTTAAGTACCCCAGATACCCATTGAAAGTCACGGCTTTCGCCTTACTTAAGGTTTTGGTTTTAAATCGTAATAGCGACTCTGGTCCAATATCTTCAAGCTGCTTCACGCGGCTTCGCTCTTCAAACAGTCGAGCAATCCGTAAAATCGTTTCTTCGGTGTCCTTACTGTACACATGTAAAGCGATACAGCGCTTTGCTAGTTCCTGTAGTGTCATACATCATCCTAATTGTCCAATTTGCTGTACGATTTCAACTCATAATTCCGTATCAGTTGTTCTCGCTCGCGGTTAAGAACTTGTTCTTTTCGGGAAGTTCGAGCCCCTGTGCAAACACTTGGTTATAAGGTAATAACATACCGTTTAGTCGATGTTCTTTGCCGCCAGCCGCTTTGACGATATACGTCAGAATATTCTTGCCCGTGAGCTTTCCCTTAATGTGCATTCTCAAGCGAATCAGGCGTTTTTGAATTTTATTGAAGTCGTTATTTTCATGAAAACCGTGTTGATCGCAAAATACTTTGAAGATTTTTGGGCTGATCAATAGCACCCCTTCTTCAACAAAGTGTATTGCTGCATTTGAATTATTCGTTTGAAGCTTCTTGTGGCTAACTCCGTCTTGAATCCACGCAATGAAAAGCTCTCCCGCATTTTCTTCCATCTTGGAAGCAGATTCGGTTAGTTGAGTTTCAGCGGCCTGCGGGGCGGTTTTCGCTGACATTGCGATTTCGAATTGTTGTTGAGGCGGTTGTGATCGATTGGCGGCAACGGGAGATACCGGCATCCCTATGGGTGCAGACATGAAAGAGCTATTGGGGGCAGTTTCTTGAGCTGGAACAGATTCGCTTATTGGCTGAATCGTTGAGGAGGGAGCGGAAACTGGTGCAGGCTCTGATACTGGAACAGCCGTGTTTTGATGCTTTTCTTGTATGGCCGAAAGAGGGCTAACTGGAACAGATTCTTTAACTGAAGCAGTTTCTGGACGTGTTTGGGGGGCTATCGTTTGAGCTGGCTGCCCTATTGCCGAGGGAGTTACTGAGGGAGCCGCGACGGGTGAAACTGGAACAGCTATAGATTGTGTCGTTTGTACCTCATGATGTGCATTAACTACTACAGAATTTTGGTTGATTACCGGTTGCATTGAGGGCGCAGCCGATGGCGTTAAGGCTGTCTCAGTAACGATTCCATTGAACGTTGGCAGCGCTCGATTGTGAGAAAACAATCGACGAGCTTCCAATTTCAAACATGTAAAAACGTGTTGATAGCCGTTTCCCTGAACGGTGACACTCCATATCGCTTGTCCGTCCGGTGTGCTCAAGGCAAAGCCGCCTTCCTGCAGTATGTCATAGAGACGAGATGAATCTGTCGGAATTCCAGTAACCCCCTGAGAGGCTAAATACCCTTGGATTTTCTCGACCAAAGGTTTGCAAACAAAATAGGCAAAATCGTTGTGGATCCAGCCCATGCCCCCGTTCTGATTCAGCTTTATTTCTTTTTCTCCGAGAAGCTGTCTCAAGCCTCCAATCAATAGTTCTGCCGTCGAAGCTTTAGCGTCAGGGAATCTCAGCGCATCTAGAGATCCGCCCAAATTTTTGGCCGTGCTGTCTCTATCGGCATGGACAACAATCTCACCGATATCACCGCTCTCGTATTCATCTCCCCACAAATAGGCAACCAACTGGGACAGTATGTGTGGATAATTCGTGAGCCAGCCACGCGCAACACTCGGCAAGATGACACCGAACAAGGTGAGAGCATAACGGTTGTGAGCCTTATAGGAGGCGTCTCTAAAAGCGATGCGATAAGACGTTGGAGCAATTTCTTTGAGTTTCTGATCGTGCGGATTCCAAGGTCGCTCTGTACCATCAGCCAAGGTCAAGATCAAAGGACTTCGTGACATGACTTTACCTGCATCATGCAGCAGAGCGCCGGCAAAAACACCAAATGTCCACGCGTGCTCTTGAGCCACGATCGACTCGGGCTCTCCGCGACGAGGGAGCTGGTATGCTTTACGAAGCTGCAATGCACTGTGAACAACTTCTAAAGTGTGCTTGAGCAAGCCGCCAGGGCCCGCGTGATGATGAGATTCACTGGCCGGTGCGAGCTGTACGGCTTCTGCAAAAGCATACAACGAGTCCCGATAGAGGTTATCAAAATGCTGCTCTTGAACACCCACCAATCGAAACAGCTCGGGTAAGTCAGGTGCGTAACCGCACGCCTGTATCAGTTCACTGGCAGAGAACACAGGAAGCTGTCGCAAATTCAAGTCTTCAGGGCTAGGCAGTCCTTTCGGCGTAGTCGCCTTTTTCCCAAAACCAAGAAGTCTGCTGCAGTTTGATAATAGTCGATTCACTGAAGGTTCTCTTGTGACCATTTGCTGATGATGTCGCTTGCAGGATAGGCGTCGCTCGCATTGTAAAAATGAACGTCATGGCCTTTTTTGTTGAACTCATCAAAGCTCTCTTCTAGAGGGTTCCAATAGTTCGACCCTTTCTTTCCCCTTTTTTTTGTGGCTCGAGAGCGAAAGCACTCCAAGCCACTTAGCCGTCTAGCAAGCATTCGACCGAGCGGTGCCTTGGGCATTCGATCCATCATAGAGGCCAAATCCATCAGTACTTCTTCGACCTCTACTTTTAGAGTGCTTTGAATATCGTCTGGCGTATCGTTATAGCGAGAGATGAGTTGTTCAAGAATGGGACTCCATTGTACTTGCCGATTTAAAATGTCGAGCGCTTGACGTGCACGAGGGTGTTGAGAGAAGTAGGACATACCACCTTTACCTTTGAGTCTTTGAACCTTTCGGTTTTACCTTTGGGGTTACCTTTAAGGGCTGACGCGGTTTTAGCGGCAGCCCTTTTCCTTTGCATCGCACCCGCCGGTTTTAGGCGGGGGCGATGCTTTTCAAACCTTTCAGGGGATAAGTCCCCTTAACCATTCCCCCTTTTACGCCCTTTATTTCGCGTGTGCAGTAGGAATTGTGCACAGCGCCATAACAGGTTTAAAGCTGAATACACTGCACATTTCTCTATGCTCTGTCAGTGGAGGGATCAATCACATGGCATCATCGAATAACAATCCAATACAGCAATTGCTGCGCCCACCCGTCGAATTGGCGGCGGTGCTGGCGTATGCCTGTGTAGCACTGATCGCACTTATCTCTCCCAGTGTTTTGATGACAACGCCGTCCGTGGCTTATCTGCTCATACTATTTTGTCTCTATCGCGGAGGCCTTCGTTTTCTGTCTGCAAGACGATTGCTCAAATACCAGTTCAATCTATTGGTCTTGCCGCTTTACAAAATCCACAGTAAAGACATTCCCGTTTCTAAGACTCATCTGTATCTCGGGTTAGGGTTTGAGTGGGGAGCTCGGCACACACAGCGTCACCACGATTGCAAGCGCACGGAGTGGGAACACATTATTAAGCGCTATGAGATGTCGGGCTATCAGTCGGTTCGACGTCTAGCGTCACTGTGTCGACGCGTGATTCTTGCGCGCTGGTTGGCTTTTCTCTTGGAATATCGATCCTGGATAAACCCGTATTCACCCATACCAGAAGTTGAAGGAGACACGACTCTGCACGGCGTAGGATTGTGGGACTCAGAACGAATGATCCGTCAATTGCAGGGCGAACGAGTGGCTCACACCTTTGTTGTGGGCACCACGCGAGTCGGAAAAACGCGTTTGTGTGAAGTCCTGGTCGATCAAGATATTCGCAATGGTGAGACGGTCATAGTGTTTGACCCGAAGGGTGATGGTGCCTTATTGGCTCGAATGTGGGCTTCTGCTGTTCGTGCAGGTCGAGAGAAACAGTTCTATATGTTTCATCTTGGGTTTCCCGAACAGAGCGCTCGATATAATCCAGTCGGCAATTTTGAGCGGATTACGGAACCGGCAAGCCGTATCGCCAGTCAGTTACCAGGCGAAGGCAACAGTGCAGCGTTCCGTGAGTTTGCGTGGCGCTATGTGAACGTCATTACCAAAGCCTGTACCGCACTGGGCAAGCGTTTGAGCTTTGAAAGCTATCTTGAGTATGGGGCAGATTTGGATCCATTGCTCACTGAATATCTGTTCAGTATTTTTGAGTCCGAGAAAAATTCCAACAAGCAATGGCAAGCCATGTTGGAGACGATTGTTGAATCAAGTCTTAAACCCGATCGCGCCATGGCCGCCCGTGATCGAAAGGCATGGGCCTGTACCATTCTATTTAAGGAGTTGGGTCTTTATGATGACGTCGCTCACGCGCTGATCAAGACCTTTGAATACGAAAAGAGCTTCTACGACAAGCTGGTTGCCTCATTATTCCCATTACTGGAAAAACTCACGTCCGGTAAAACCGCAGAACTTCTCTCTCCAAACTATTTGGACACCACCGACAAGCGCCCGATCATTGATTGGAAATCCATTATTCGCCAAGGCGGCATTGTCTACATTGGTCTTGACGCCTTGAGTGATCCTGAAGTGGCCAGTGCGGTTGGCGCATCCATGTTCTCCGACCTGACCTCAACCGCGGGCAGCATTTACAAATTCGGTACCGGTCATGGGTTGCCTTTCAATGAATCGGTGGCATTGGCAAAACGGATGGTGTGCGTGCACGCCGATGAATTCAACGAATTGGTGGGCAAAGAGTTCGTCCCGATGGCCAACAAAGCCGGCGGTGCGAACTTCCGCTTAACGGCCTACACCCAGACCATGTCTGACATTGAAGTGCGCTTTGGCGATCGCGCGAAAGCGGAACAAGTGCTCGGTAACTTGGGTACCTTAATCATGTTGCGGGTCAAAAATGAGAGCACTGCCGAATTGCTTACCCGTCAGCTCAACGATGTGGAAGTCAATCACCTCGGACTGCGTAGCGGGACAACCGACAGTTCAGACCCAACCTCTGGCACACACTTCACCAGTAATACGATGCAGACCATCAGTACTCAGATGGTGCCGATGATCCACGCGGGTGATCTCACTCGCTTACCGAAGGGGCAAGCTTTTGCCTTTACGGGCGGCAAACTCTACAAGATCAGGCTGCCGTTGTTTAGCGATGATGTTGAAATGCCAGACAACATCGGTTTCGTCTCTCAGGAGATGTCAGAAAATTATCGCAGTGCTAACCAAGATGAGTGGCATAAAGCCCCAGATCGTTGGAGTGACTGGGGAGCCGCAGCGTGAGTCAAAGTCAAAGCCGAAGCCGAAGAGCCCCCAAGAAAGTCGCACCGGAAAAGCCGCTCTCAATGTGGGGACGGTTTATTGCGCTCACACTGGGTAATACCGTGTCCTTTTGTTCGTGGATGTTCATGGCCATCGTGATTTCTATTTTGATCGAGTGGATCGGTATGGTCTTTTGGTGGGAATCGGGTCACGCACAATCCATGCTGCAACATGAGATCAGCTATCTCGCGCAGTTCAGTCAAAACAGCTTACTGTCCATTCATCCTGCGGTGATGGCACAAACGTTTATTAAATCAGTTAACGACATCTACGCCTGGGCTCGATTACCGCAATGGCTTCCGTGGATTGAACAGCACCTCTCCATTGTCTATCTCGCCGTCAGCAGCGCCATCGATGTGACTTACATGATGTGCATTCGTGTGGTGACGATCGTATTCACGCTACCGGTTTTTTTGTTGTGGTTTATGGTCGCGGCGATCGACGGTTTGTCTGAGCGTGATATTCGAAAGTACGAAGGCGGATTGGAAAGCAGCTTTGTCTATCACAAGGTAAAACCGTTCATCGTTCCGGCAATCGCGTTGAGTTGTGGATTGTATCTAACCCTGCCTTTTTCGATGAACCCCGCGCTGTTCTTTTTAGTGCCTCAGCTCATTTTATTTACAGCGACTTTCTGGACGTGTGCAACGTTCAAAAAGTTCTTGTGATGACAATTAAGGATTTATCATGAATGACAACGTGCAACCACTACATGCACAAGAACAGATACAAGGAGCTCCGCCGCTGCCAGAGATGGGATCGGCAAACAGTGGTGCATCAACAGGGCCAAATGTCGCGAGTTCCGGCGTGTCTGCCGAGTTGCCCGATCCTGCAGGCTCTAGCCCTATGCCAGCATGGTTTATGGGTCTAATACTGTTGATCGTCTTGATCATAGCCGGCGGTGCCTACGTTGGCTATTTGGTACTGTCCGACAAGGTTTCCTTACCAGGTGCTGCGAACGCACCGCTCGAGGCACTTGCTGCTGCCCCACCGACTCCAGAGTCAGTGGTCGATTATCAAATCGATTTTGGCTCTTCAAGGTTACCCGCCATCGCGCAAGAAGAGGTCCCCAGAAGCTCGCCCGAAGTTGCTTTAACAAGGCCAGTACCAGCGCCTGCGTTCAATGTGGAAGCCGTGCCTACGTTTACCCCTCATGCGCAACATGAGGCCGTCAGTCTTCCTTTGATGTTAGAGATCAACACGAAAGAGATGCTCTCAGAACACAGTGAGCGATTGTTGGCATTGGAGGTTCTCGCGGGCGAACACTCCGAAGTGTTAGCTTTGATGAAAGATGAGCTTCAGTCCACTAAACGCCAGCTCTCTGCGACCGATCGCAACATTGCAAAGGCGATCAAGAGAATCGATGGGTTGACGGGCAAGGCGATAAAAACGACCGCGAGTACACAATCAAATACCACGAAACGCTCTAGCACTTTACCGTTTTCCCCGTTGAGTTATCGAACCTTTGGCGAACAAGTGAGTGTTCGTGTGCGCGCGCCACTGCAAAAAGCCCAAAGCCTTCGTGTTGGTCAGGCGCTACTGGGCTGGCGTCTATTGAGTGCCGATCCCGTTGTACGTACCGCGGTCTTCCTAAACGTAACGTCATTTAAGAAGCAAGAGGTTTCGCTATGAATAGGGTCATAGCGTTTCTTGTCTTGAACTTGCTCTCGGGGGTAGCGATCAGCGCAGCCATGTCAATTTCCGATATTGACAAGACAAAGACAACAACCCGCAGCGTAGAAAACAGTACCGGCGAGCCGTGGAAAGCGTGGGGACTGACCCAAAGCGATTGGAAGCAGTACGAATCGATAATGGAAGGGCCGAGAGGCGTATGGACACCGGACGTGTCCCCATTAACCGCACTCGGCGCACATACGCAATCAGAGCACGAACGTTTACGCTACGCCAAGTTGTCAGCCGAATTGGACTATCAGCGGACTCGATCAGAAGCCGAGTGGCAATTGGTTTACGACGCTGTAAAAAATCGTGTTTGGGCCGAGAATCGAGCGAAAGAAACGGTAGCCGTGAATCTTGATGGGTTGCGCAGCCACCACCGTGTTGTGTTGTTTACGGATGCACTTTGCAGTGCTCGATGCCGACGGGTGATGGACTCGCTAAAGAACTCTCAAGTTAATGTCGATGTCTATTTTGTCGGAGAAATCTCTCGTGACGATATCGTTGATTGGGCGCAACAACAAAAGCTGCCCCCAGAGTCAGTGAATAGGACGGGTCAATATTCACTCAATCACGACAACGGTATTTTGAAAGGTCTTGGTCATGATGAGACGGCTCTACCTCTGCTGCTCATGAAAGACAGTAACGGTCTCTATGAGGTGGTGGGGCTATGAAAGTTGCCCTAATCATCTTACTGCTTTGTGTGAACGGGCCGGTGCATGCGCTGGATATACCGCCAGCCTATCGCGATGCGGCTCGAACCGCTGGCGTGCCGGCGGACATCTTTTACGCCATCGCTTTGCAAGAAAGCCAAGCGCCGATTACGACGACAAAACTCCGTCCTTGGCCGTGGACACTCAACATCGCAGGCAAAGGACAGTATTTCAAAACGCAACGAAACGCCTTGCAAGCGTTGGAGCGATACCTCGCCTCCGGTAAATGCAACGTCGATATTGGCCTTGGCCAAATTCATTGGTGCGTTCACGCCAAGTCATTCCCCGAGGGCCCAGCCCAAGCGCTTCATCCTTACCACAATCTTGCGTACGCCGCCAAAGTTCTCAAGAGTGAGCATCGTACCGTCCTCAAAAAGAAACTGGGTCGCAACAGTTGGTGGATCGCGGTGGGTCGTTATCACGCGCCGAACAATAAGAAACTCGCCAAGACCTATCGCATGAAAGTCTACCGTAAGTGGCTAAAACTCAAAGGCGGACACTATGCATAAATCTCTCTCGCTTAAAAGAACCTTATTCGTACTGCTGCTCAGTGCAACGACTAGCGGTATGACGATGGGCGCCCCCATTGAACTCGGCCACTACGCTCAGCTCGAGCGGTCGATAGTGCCAGAGATCAACACGCCCGCGATTTCAGCCAATAAGCTCTATTCTGCGGCCAGCGCGCAACGATCCATTGTGACTCAGCAATATCCAGTCATCACAAAGACTTTGAGCGCCAGCGGTCGACACTCAACGGTTTACCGCGCGCACGCAGGCACGGGTAACGTCTTTCTGATAGGAGCGGACTTTTATTCGACCTCTTGGCTTCGTAAGAACCATGAACAGCTTAAGAAACTGGGCGCACAAGGCATCGTGGTCAACGTTCGCGATGCCCACTCCTTTTCTCAACTTAAGAACTTAGCGAAAGGCCTTCCCCTGATCGCGGCGTCTTTCGACGATCTCGCCATTCTACTGAATTTAAAACACTACCCTGTACTCATTACGGAATCCGTACGATGAAGAACTTTCACTGCAGTTTAGGGCTTTGGCTCACAATTTTTGTTTCTTCAGCTGTGGCTGGCGACTATGTGTCTGAGCCCGAACGATTGGCGCTGGTTCAACTGTCCGAAGAGATGAACAAGCTGGAGCTCTTGATCGATCGAGCTGAACACAACCGAGCCGATCACACACGCTTTCCCATGAACTACAAAGCGCTACGAGAGGATTGGCGTTCCGTGCGGGCTGCCATCATTCGACACCTTGATAAACCCTCGAGAGCGCCGAGAAAGTTACCGCCCCTGCACGCTGATTACACCCATTAGGAATCGTGTCATGGCCAATGAAGCAATGTTCAAAGCGTTTGAAAGCAGTACTCGGGTACCGGTGGATTACTCTTACGCCGCGTTTGCGTTCATTGCCGTGGGGCTTATCGGGTTCTTGTTGGTCGTCGTGATCAAAGACGGTTGGGCTCGGAACCAAAATGACGAGCTCTCAATCGGGGATTTTATGTGGATCATCACGAGAGCCATGATTCTATTTCTGTTTGCGCTGGTTGTTTTCAGCCCAATTTCTTAACTAAACAATAGGTACACCCAATGCACATTCTACTGAATGCCTTAGTCACTCAAATTCAAAAGATGCACGTCTTTATTGTCATCGGCTTACTGTCCATGAACACGAATGGCGCTGCACCAGCACTACCCAACTTCGGCGGGGTGACTCAGCCAACGGCCGATTCAGACCCCATTGACGTGGTTATTGCGGTTTTCAAATATGTGGGAGCCGCGATGGTTTGGATTGCCGTTGCTTGGTTCGGTTTGCAATTATTTTGGGCGGTGATTAAGGCGGCCAATGAAGCTCGAGGAGGAGATGCCTCGTGGATGGAAGCGGGCAAAGCGATGGTGGGTAATGTGGTGATGTTTGTCCTCTTCCTGGCGATTGCTATTTGGTACACCGCCGCATTTTTGTCGGCGTAAGGGGCTTTACGTGAAAGATCACACCTCACCATTGTTGGCCGATCGCCTGAATCATGAGCCAGTGGTGTTGCTTGGATGCAATACCTCTGAAGTGTCATCGTTGGCGGCCGTGTGTACTGGCGGCGGTGCGCTCGTGGCGATTCCAACCGGTATCGCATTAGGCGCCGCGATCAATGCAAGCGTGGGTCTATTTCTTGGATTCGCCATTTTCTTTTTGAGCGCCCTCGGCGGTTCTTACTTTGCGCTGCAATGGCTGCAGCGCCACAAAGAGGAGCATGGGGATCACTACTACCGCGAGCTATTGCATTGCCGAAAGAATGACTTTGGGTTCGGTGGGTCGGTTGTTCATCAAGAATCACAACGTTATGTACGAGGAAAGCCACTATGAGCCGAGCTCGAAACGCTTTATCGGACAAGAATCGCACGATTTGGTTTTTGGCCATTGCGCTCCTGATCATGGGCGTGTGCTTAATGTTCACGGTTCATCGAATTTCGACGATGGCCACGAAACTCAAACTCCATCTCCCGCCGGATGTGAGTCAAGGGGCGATAGTGGAAGTCGGCAAGTTGCCGATTCCAACGGCCTACACCTACGCACGTTACATTTGGCAAAACCTAAACACGTGGACACAAAACGGGGCGACCGAGTACGAAGAGTCGATTGATGGCTTTGCGTGTTACTTGACGCCTGAGTTCCAAGAGCATTTGAAACAAAACGTCATAGAGAAACGCGCTAAAGGCGAGCTCAACCGCACTCGACAATTATCCGACGCTCACCTCTACAAAGCGCAATACGTCAACAAATTCAGTGAAACCACCTTTGGGGTTTGGTTAGACCAGAACTTAGAGGAAACGGTGCGTGGGCAACCCGTCAAATCCATTGCGATGCGCTACCCGCTTTACTTGGTGGCGGATCAGCGCCCCTGCAACGCACTCCATTTTTCCCTTGGCGGATTTATGGAATCACCCAGTCGACTGTGAGGAATCAATAGTGATCGTTAGAGCATTTTTTCTTATTACCTTCGCCTTGATCTCACTTCACAGTCAGATCATCCATGCGTCCACCAATCGATTGATCTATGCCGATCGACCGTTGGTGTTGACGTTGAGAATCAATCACGAGCATCGTGTTGTGTTTCCAGAACCCGTGACCGTACAAGTACCGGTTATCGCGACCCAAACATTGCAGTCTTTGCAGCCGACCAGTGATACGGTTTATTGGAAGGCTACTGAGAAGATGGACACCCATCGTTTGCTGGCTTTCAGTTTGGATCAACAACGTATTTATCTTCTCGATGTCAGCGCAACGAATGACGCACCACCATCGGATGTCAATATCGACAATCCAAAGCTAAAAGTTTCCACACCAGTTCCCGCCGGTATTTCCGATCTAAGTCGTCAGCAACCTGCTTACGCGCAAGAAACCAAACTCGACAATCCGCCGGCCATCGTTTTGACCCGCTTTGCGTCTCAAACGCTCTACGCCCCGACACGATTGATTCCACAGGACAATCGCATTCAACGCGTTCGCATCAGAGCGCACCCACAACAGTGGTCTCTGATTCGCAGCACCCGTGGCGAATCGCTGTTCGTTCAAACACACGCCGCGTGGCGAGGGTTTGGCATGTACGTGACGGCCGTCAGCGTGATGAACACGTCGCCACTGACCGTCGAGCTTGATGTTCGTAATGTACGAGGAGATTTTCAACATTTGACGCCGCAGCACACGTGGCTCGGCGCTAAAGGAAGCGACGAGGATCGCACTGTCATCTATCTGGTGAGCACGCAACCCTACCACACGGCGCTCAAGGGGGTATTACATGGGTTCTAATCCACTGCGTTGGGCTCTGGCGGCAGTGCTCGTGATTGTGGTGATTGCCGTGTTCTCTAATTTTGATTCTCGACAAACGGTACAAGCCCCGCCGGTGAGCATAGAAGCTGCGCCGGCGAAGCCTGCCGCTCAGAGCGATTCACAAACCGCGGATGATGGCGATACCGTGGCGGAATCTCTGAGCAGTGTTCAGGCCCAGTATGGACAACTTAAAAAACTGATTGAATCGAAAGATCAGTCAGACAGTGTTTTGCAGCGAGAAGTTGAGGCCCTCAGAGCGCAACTCGCCGATAGAGGATCCGAGGAAACTGGGCAGGACTCACAATCAATGATCGAGCTGCGCGATGAAGTCTCTACCTTGCGCCATCAGGTTGAAGGCCAACTCACCAGCGGGTTTGATAAAGCCTCTGAGATGCTTAATGGCAATTATCAAATTGGCTTGGGACTTAATGAGGGTAATGGCGACGAAGGTGAGGGCTCGAATCTTACCGCCGTACTCCCTGGCTATGTCGCGCTGCGGCCCATGACCGTTGCCGCGAACTCGACCTCATCGTATTCAAAAGATACCACTTATGATGAAAACCCTGTGGCTGCGATTGAGCGCCAAAGCGCGTCCTTGCTCGACAACTTAGAAGCGAAGCCATCTCAGCCAGTGGCGACGATTCCAGCTCGATCCACGCTTCTCAATGCCAAGGCCATGACCGCGCTCATTGGTCGTGTTCCTGTGGGCGGTACGGTTCAAGATCCTTTTCCTGTCAAAATTATTGTGGGGGCCAACAATCTCGCCGCCAACGGACATCGAGTCGATAGTATTGAAGGCATGATTTTTGATGGCACGGCTACCGGTGATTGGACGTTGTCGTGCGTAACGGTTCAGCTCACCGGTGCAACGTTTGTTTTTGACGATGGCACGGTTCGCCATGCGCCTTCAGACATCCAAGCCGTTCAAGATGGAGTAACGCAAGGGTCTGGTGCCGGAATTGGCAACCCAGATAATTCGATCATCGGGTATTTATCCGATCGCTTCGGTACTCCGTGTATTGCGGGCAAGCGGATGACGGACGCTCATAAACAAGCGGCGTTGTCTGGATTGATGGGGTTAGCGCAAGGCAGATTGGACGCATTGGCAGCCGCAGAGACGTCAACCACTCGAGACAATTCCGGTACATCCTCTTCAGTCACAGGCAGCGCGGACGTGTTCGCCAAATACAGTCAATACGCCGCCGCCTCACGCAATTTTATTGATGTCTACCAAGAGCGTTTCCAAGACACCTTTGATGCCATCTATGTGGGCAATGGCGCTGACGTTGTTGCCAATATCACCCGTGATTTACACATTGATTATGTTCCAGATTCACGCCGACTCAATTATTCACAGGAGCATCGCTATGCCCACGATCTGGACTAGACCGCGTTACGCGCTAGTTTGTTTTTTCGGTCTTTTAGCCCTTCAGGGCTGCAGCAGTCTTGAAGATCAGATTCCACAAGATGGGCCAGACATGGAGAGTATTTACAACGAATACACGCTAGGTCTGACAGGCACGCAAGAGACTTCGTCGACGAACTCCGACGTCACCGCGAAAGATCGTGCATTGATCGAAACGTCGCCGGCATTGATGAGCGCTTATACGCGAGACGCCTCCAACGAGCTCGAAGGGCTTTTTAAGACCCACCCGAACCCCACGTTGTTCATGTACACCCGTCCTCATTTAGTCGGTCGAGATGGCATCCCAGTGCCGGGTTATACCACGCAATTTAAAATGTTCACTCGCGATCACTTTGCATTACCAGGGGAGGTTCAATAATGAGCGCTCGAGAAATTTTAAGAGATTTGTTTTTTACCGGTTCGCCTATGGCAGAAAAGCTCGTCACTGATGATGATCTTCGAGACGGCTACAAATCACGCCCATCGATCTGCAGCAAGCTTCCCTGGTTGGACGTGGCGGGAGATGACAACGCCGTGTTGCTGGAAGATGCCAAGAGCGTCGCGGGTGTCATGGAGCTCAAGCCCATCAGCATTGAGGCGCGTTCTCTGGAGTACATTATTGGTCGCCGCGATGCGCTGCAGAGGATCCTCTCAGAGTCCTTTCCAGAACATCGACACAGCCCGTGGACAGTACAGCTTTTTGCGTTTCC
>Ga0105356_10003856_pt1 | contig 14649 bp, 17 predicted proteins | sample GOMGulsemesocosm_3_FD_83502 | JGI IMG/M metagenome (GOLD analysis project Ga0105356, IMG submission 83502) | Methane-oxidizing microbial communities from mesocosms in the Gulf of Mexico - GOM9D Gulf of Mexico | ecosystem: Environmental > Aquatic > Marine > Cold seeps | place: Gulf of Mexico...
GCATAGAATTTAAAGAAGCGGCCGACGGCAAGCCCGATATGTTCCAAGCCATGATGGACTGGTGCGAGAAAGCCAAGGCCAAGGCCATACTCGGTGGCACGCTCACCAGTGGCACAGGAGAAGGCACCAATACTAACGCCCTGGGCAATGTACATGAACGCTCAATGATGAGTCTAATTAAGTCAGACATTCGCCAGTATTCCAGTACCATTATTCGCGATATTTTGTGGCCTATGGCTTTCCTGAATTTTGGCATAGAAGACGTGCGCCGTGCGCCGCGCTTCTTCCTCGACACAGGAGAAGCCGAAGACTTTAAATTCCTTGCCGATAGCCTGCCCGTCTTTGTTGATATGGGCATGCAAATATCGCAAAAGTGGTTGCACGAAAAAACCCGCATACCGATTGCCGAAGATGGCGAGGCCGTACTGCAGCCCAAGACCACAGCCGCGCCTATCGCACCGTTAAAAAAGCAATGCGCCCACCACAGTGCTGCGCTCACTGCCGCCTTGCCAGACAACGACACTTCTGTGCACCTAGCCAACCAACTGCAACAGGAGGGCGCAGACCCTCTGCGTGTGTGGCTAAAAGATATTCGCACGATTGCTGACAGTACTGACAACCTGGAAGAACTGCGTGACCGCCTGCTAAATGCCTATGCCGACTTAGACCCCAAAGAGCTGGGTGAGGTCATGGGCTTGGCCTTTACTGTTGCCGCAGGCACAGGCGCCGAAAGCGTGATCGACGAAACGGAAAACTAAGTCGTGGCCAAGCCAACTAAAAAGCAATTGCGCAAGCCCTTTGCCGAACAGCTAGCGGCCATTCGCAAACGCACTCAGAACCTAATCCCAACAGCGCGCTGGGACGACATTGCCAACACCGCCCATGACCGCGGCTTTGCGGTCGCAGGAGCGATGAAGGCAGACTTGCTAGGTGACTTTGCCAACAGTATTGAAAGCGCTATTGAAAATGGCCAGAGCCTCGACGAGTGGCGTGGTGACTTTGACAATATCGTTGCCCAGCATGGCTGGGAGTTCACGGGGGAGCGCAATTGGCGCACCCGTGTCATCTACGGCACCAATATGCGTACCACCTATGCTGCAGGGCGCCTGGCACAGCTGCGCGACCCAGAGCTGCAGGAAGCTGCACCATACTGGATGTACAACCACGGCGGCAGCGCCGACCCTCGCGAGGAACACTTAGCCTGGGACAGTATTGTGTTGCTCTCTACTGATCCTTGGTGGGACACCCACTATGCCCCCAACGGCTGGGGCTGCACTTGCTTTGTCACTGCGGTGTCTAAAGAAACAGCCGAGCGCCAGGGCGGGCGCTTTGAACAACCCGCGGCTGATACACCAGGTGCAATCGACAAGGGCTGGGATCACATGCCCGGCAATGATGTGGCCGACGAGCTGCGCCAGCAGCTAAATGATAAGGCTATACAGCTGCCCCCAGAACTGGCTAGTGAACACTGGATTGCATCCTCCGAACTCACCGAGCTAAATGCGGATAAATTCAAAGACTGGACTAGCGAGGTTTTAGACAGTCAGCGTGGCAAGGGCGAATCTATGCTAGTCGGTGTACTGCAACCAACAACTATCAAGCTGCTGCGCGATCGCAATATCAAGCCACTCAGTGCGGCGATGGTGGTGCGCGATGAAGACATCTTGCACACCTTCCGCGATAGCAAAACGGCTCAGCTGCCACAGTCCTGGTATAAGAATTTGCCCAAACACCTGGGCCAACCACAAGCCATATTATTAGAGCAGAAGAACAAGACCAATACCCTGCACTATGTGTATGCCGTGCCTGGTGAAAAGGGCAAGTCCAAAAAGCTGGTCATTCCCGTGGACTATCAATTTAAGGCCAAGGACAACCAGGGCAAGCGCAGCAACCTAAAAGGCAACGTCATACGTTCAGGCCGCATCGTGCAGACGAATAATTTACAAGGGGGCGATTTTGAACTGCTAGAGGGGAAATTATAAAAGGTCGCTGGCTGGGGGCGGGAATTGAACCCGCATAAACTGCATTAAGTCGAGACTTAAAGAAGCCGCCCTTACCAATCGGGGTACACCCAACCAGCACCTAGGCCACCAATATACCACAACCCCCATTAGAGAAAATACACAATGGACGCCAACATTCTGCAGCAAGACAACGAGATACAAGACGCCCTGCAGAGCCTGGTCGATGCGGGGGGCAATCTTGGCCCTGTATTTAAACAGATAGGCGAGTTCCTAACCTTTAGCACCAAGCAGCGCTTTAAAACTAGCACCGCACCCGATGGCAGTGCCTGGGCCGAGAACAGCGAAGTCTCCATGCTCAAGTTTCTGAACAAGACCAAGGGTAACTTTAAAAAGGGTGGCGGCCGTTCTAGCAAGGGCAAGCAGCGTGCAGGAAATAAGAAGCCCTTAATCGGCGAGAGCAAAGCCTTGTTTACCACCATCAACTACAATGCTAGCGCCAAAGATGTAGAGGTCGGCAGCCCAATGGTCTATGCAGGCGTGATGCACTACGGCGCCAAGCAAGGTGCCTTCGGCAAGAACAAGCGCAACGTGCCTCTGCCCTGGGGCGACATTCCCGCCCGCCCCATTTTTGGCCTATCCATTAACGACCGCGCCGAGGTGCTAGCCATCATCAACGACCACTACAAAAACATACTGCAGGGCTAAATAGGCGGTCGCCCCTCACAGCCTCACAGCGCCCCTGAGAGGCGCTACCCGCTGTCATGGTTTAGCCCTGAAACCGTTAAACGCTCTGTGAGGCCTTTAAACGCTTTTTAAACGCTATCCCTGCGCCTGTCTTTGCAATTGTCTGCGCCGATGGTATGGTTTAAATAGATTTACCCCCACAGCCTTACCTCGGAACCCGTTCCCCCTGATCCCCCCAAGCCTGCCCCGTCATACTGCGGAGCATGTACTCACACCCCGACGCAAAAATCCGCCAAACACAGATTAACCTCTGTGCTGCCGCTATTGCTAAACAGCAGAAAGCGATTGCTGTTTGCTCTGCCAAGCCCCAGGTGCCCCAGCACCTAGCTATATTAATGATAGAGCTAAAGGCTAACGGCAACATCCAAATCACCCCTGACGGATATTTTAAAGCCAGTGATGGCCGTCCCTATGATTTGCCCCAGGGCTGGTTAATGAATGAGCAAGTAGCATCACGACTACTAGCTCGCCTGGCTCAGCGCAAAAATAAAATAGTCATCGACTACGAACACCAAACTATCCACGCCGAGAACAATGGCCAAGCCGCTCCCGCGGCAGGTTGGGTAGATCCTGCCGACGTAGAGTATCGACCTGGGGAAGGTTTATTTAGCCCTTGTACATGGACAGAAAAAGCCAAGGCAATGATAGAGGCCAAGGAATATCTTTATCTATCCCCCGTCTTTGAATACCACCCTGAAACAGGCGAAGTCATAGACCTGGTTCACATAGCTATTACCAACAACCCCGCGCTAGATGGCATGAAAACAATCGAAGCGCTTCGCAAACAATCCACCCAACCTAACCAACTACAAGAGGATGAACCAGTGAAACGAGCTGAACTCATTAAAGTGCTTGGCCTGGCAGATGATGCCACGGATGCACAAATTCAAGCGGCGCTAACCGCCCGTCTTGCTGATGCTGACAATTATGTCGCTCTATCTAAAGAGCTAGGCATAGAAGACGGCGCAGGCATTGGTGCCGCTCAAGCGGCCGTTGTGTCGCTCAAAGCTAAACCTGCTGGCGAAAAGCCTAACCCTGCAGAGTACGTGCCGATCGCGGTCGTTGAAAATCTACAGACAGAGTTTGCAGCGCTAAAAGCTAAGCAGACAGACAACGAAGTTGTCGCCCTAGTCGCTCAAGGCGTTAGCGACGGCAAGATTCTTCCTGCAATGGAAGCCTGGGCCACTGACCTTGGCAATGCTGACATGGCAGCGCTTACGGCTTACCTAGAAAAAACTCCAGCGATCGCCGCTTTGAAGGGCACCCAAACTGACGGCAAGAAGCCACCAGAGGGTAAGAAAACCCAGTTGGATGATGCAGCACTCGCAGTCTGCAAGCAGCTGAACATCAGCGAAGAAGACTACCTTAAAGCCAACCCAGAGGAGAGCTAGACAATGGCCCTGACTAAAGACCGCAATACCAAATACCGCCGTGGCGAAGATGTCAGCGACCCCGTTGCTGCTAACGCCAAGATTTTCACAGGCGCCCTAGTGGTACTAGGTGCCACAGGCTTTGCACAGCCTGGCAGTGCCGCTACTGGGCTTAAAGCTCGCGGCATCGCCCAGGAGTATGTCGACAACACGGGCGGCGCTGACGGTGACGTTTTCGTTGCTCTGCGCAAGGGTGTATTCAACTTTAAAAACGACAGCACTGTAGTTGCTGCTGACGTTGAGGCTGACGCCTACATCGTTGACGACGAAACAGTGGCCAACTCTGACGGCGGCGGCACACGCTCCATCGCTGGAAAAATCATCGACGTAGATACCGACGGTGTCTGGGTTCAAATTAAGTAAACGCTTAGGAGCAATAAACAATGATTATTAATAAGCAAACATTGTCGGCTATTTTTAAAGCCTTCAATACACTTTTCAACCAGGCGTTTGACTCTGCAGAAGTACAGTGGAACAAAATCGCTATGGCCACGCGCAGCACAGGCGCATCGGAAACCTATGCCTGGTTAGGCAAGACAACCCAATTCCGCGAGTGGATTGGCGACCGTGTTATCCAGAATCTTGGAACGCACGACTACACCATCAAAAATAAGAAGTTTGAAAATACAGTTGGCGTAGATCGCGACTCTATCGAAGACGACGGTATTGGTGTGTATGACCCGATGATCAAGCAGCTGGGCATGGACTCTAAAGAGCATCCCGAAAGCTTAGTCTTTGAGTTGTTAAAAAATGGCTTCTCGCAGTTGTGTTACGACGGCCAATACTTCTTTGATACCGACCACCCAGTAGGTGACGGCTCTGCATCAAATATGCAGGCAGGTGCTGGCGAGGCTTGGTACATCATTGACACATCACGCTCTATTAAGCCGCTGATTTTCCAGACGCGCCGCGATTATAAATTCGTAGCTAAGAACAAAGACACTGACGAAAACGTCTTTGATCGTGACGAGTATGTCTACGGCGTAGATGCACGGGTCAGCGCGGGCTATGGCCTATGGCAGCTAGCTTATGGCTCTAAGGCGCCACTAACCGCCGCGAACTACGAAGCTGCGCGCACCGCTATGCGCTCTCTAAAGGGTGACAACGGCAAGCCGCTAAACATCAAGACCACCATGTTGGTAGTTGCCCCAGAGCTAGAGTCTGCAGCGAAGAAAATCGTTGCTGCAGAGAAGCTAGACAACGGCGCCAGCAACACCAACTTCAACACTACTGAGCTGATGGTTAGCTCGTACCTAGCATAGGAGACATAAATCATGGCTAAGACAAAAACAGTTAAAGGCTTACGTGTCACCACCAAGGTTGATGGCTTCCGCCGCGGGGGCCGTGCCTGGCACGGCACCACCGAGCTAACCGAAGCCCAGTGCAAGGAAATGTTTACCGAAGAGCAAGGCAAGGCTTTATTGGCTGAACCCATGCTGTCAGTGACAGAAGTCGACATCGAAGTTGATGAAGAGCCTGCCAAGGAAACTAAGTAGTGACCTACTGCACCCAGCCAGACCTGCAAACGCGATTCGGTGAAGAGGAGCTAATCCAACTCACCGATCGCGAAAACAACAACAGCGTCATTGCTGCGGTTGTTGACCAGGCTATCGCCGATGCTGCCTCCATTATTGAAGGTTATGTATTGGCGGCTGGGTACACCTTGCCACTACTCAATGTGCCCGACATTTTGCGCAGCTACGCTTGCGACATTGCGCGCTATCGCCTGTATGACGATCACGCCCATGAACAAGTAGTTAAGCGCTATGAAGACGCCATCACCTATTTGAAATCACTGGCTAAAGGGGATGTCAGTATCGGCCCCAAAACAGCAAACAGCGACGACAGCTCTGCGGGTGAAGTGATCTTTGAAAATGACAGCAACCAAACTATCAAGCGAGGCTTTTAATGGCTATCGCTGCAGTTGAAGACGCCATCATCGCCGCATGTATTGCGGCGCTAAATGGTAAGGCAAGAGATGCAGAAAGCCTGCCTGGCGGATGGACGCTAGACATGCTGCAGCGCTCCTTGCAGATAGCCCCTTGTGTGTATGTGGCCTACCAAGGCTCTACACCAGGACAAGATTTTTATAAGCATAAAGGACGCTTCACGGTTTACACCGTTAGCAAGGGTTCAACGGAACCCCAGCGCCGCCGTGGCAACAGCCGCGTCATGGGCGCATACGACATGCTAGAGCGCTTGCTCCCAGCATTATCAATTTTAGCAGTACCAGACATTGGCCAGTTAAAAGTCACGGGTGTAGAAAATCTATTTCGTGATGCCATGTTTGAACTCGGTGGAACGGTCTATGGCATTCAGTGTGAATTGCCAAACATGCCCTTTGACCCACCCGATATAAGCAGCTTGCAGGACTTTGTTACCTGGCATGCAGAACATCAAGTGGGCGGTGCTGACACACCCAACCCTGTAGACGAATTTACCGTAAAGGAGTAGCAGCCAATGCCAACTTTTAAACTCAAGCCCGCCCACAAAGATGTATTGGTGCGCGACCCTGACAGCCTAAAGCCATTAGCTGCTGACGGTGAAGACAAGCCGCAAACATCCTATTGGATGCGCCGTATTGCCGAGGGCGATGTGATCGACATAGAAGCACAAGCAGCCCAGCAAGCAGCGGATAAAAAGGCCGCTGATGAAGCCAAGGCCGAGCAGAAAAAAATAGCTAAGGAGTCTAAGTAATGACTGTATCTTTTGACCAAATCCCAGCCAATGTACGCACACCTGGTTTCTATATTGAAATCAATAACGAGCTTGCGGGTGCGACTACCCAGAACTTTCAAGCGGTCATGTTTGGCCAGCGACTTGCTGCGGGTACTAAAACCCAGGGCAGCCTTGATCGTGTCAACAACCCCAACCAGGCTCGCCAGTTTTATGGTCAAGGCTCTATGCTTGCGGCCCAGGCAATGGCCTATCTAGCTGCCAATCCTACGGTAGAACTTTGGTGTATTTCCCTGGATGAAAACGTCGCTGGCGCCGCAGCCACAGGCAGCATTAGCACCACAGGTACGGCGACTGCAGCGGGCACGATTAATCACATGATTGGTGGCATCAATGTACAGGTTGGTGTGGCCAAAGATCAAACGGGCACCGCCACTGCTGCCGCACTGGCTGCCGCTATCACGGCCAACAACGACTTGCCCATCACCGCTACAGTCAACGCCGTCACCGACACCCAGGTTGATCTAGTCGCCAAGTGGAAGGGTGAAACGGGCAACGATATTCCCCTAGTTGCTAACTACTACGATGACCAAGCCACCCCTGCAGGTTTAACGGTTGCAGATGTGCCTATGTCGGGCGGCACCGCCAACCCCAGCATTGCTCCCGCGATCGCCTCCCTAGGTGATGAACACTTTAATTGGTTTAGCTCTGCCTTTAATGACAGCGCCAACCTAGCGCTGCTGGCAACAGAACTCGCTCGCCGCTTTGGCGCAATGGTTCAAAAGGGTGGCCGAGCGTTTACAGGTTTCCGCGGCACCCATGCCCAGACCGCCACCTTTGGCAACGCACAAAACACTCAGCACATTACTATCATGGGCAGTAACGTCGTGCCCCAGCCTCCCTATGTGTGGGCGGCTGTCGACATGGCCAAGGCCGCTAGTAGCCTGGCAATCGACCCAGCGCGCCCTCTGCAGACTTTAGAGCTGACGGGGCTATTGCCACCCAAGCGCGAAGTCGTGTGGGATCAACCAGAGCGCAACCAGTTGTTGCACGACGGTATCTCAACCTACAAGGTGACACGCGACGGCAAGGTGCAAATTGATCGTCAGATCACCACCTATCAGGAGAACGCCGCGGGCTTGCCCGATGCAAGTTACCTGGACGTAAACACCCCAGAAACTCTAGACCGAATCCGCTTCCGTCAACGCGCCCGTGCCGCGCAGCAGTACCCGCGCCACAAGCTGGCAGGGGATGCTATGCCGCTGATCCCTGGACAAGCCCTGGTGCGTCCCAAGGACATTCGCGCCATGTTGCTGGACGAGTACCGCACCATGATGGAGCTGGGCTGGGTTGAAGACTTTGAACACTACGCAGCGACCCTGATTGTGGAAATTGACATCAACGACGCCAACCGCGCCAACATCAATGACCAGCCAAACTTGGTGAATCAGTTCCGCATCTACGCACAAAAAACTCAGTTCATACAGTAAGGAAAAATTACCATGACACAAATTACAGGTCGCGTGACCTTACAATTTAACGGCAAGTCTATTCGCTCGCTTAACGGGGCTAAGATCATGTTTGGTGGCATTCAGCGCACCCCCGTAACTGATGATCAAGGCTTTACGCACTATTCAGAAAAAAGTGTGCCTGGTGGCGCCGAGGCGGTCATCCCCCACGGCTCCGACACTAACATTGCTGAACTGCAGGCCCTGGTTAATGTGACCATGACTGTCGACACCGACACGGGCAAACAGTACATGGGCCGCGGTCAATTTATCGTTGATCCCCTAGAGCTAACCGCCAGCGAAAACGGTGACCTGCCTATCAAGCTAGCGGGCATGCCCTTGGAGGAAATCTAATGGCCCAGGCTACCCATAAAACATTCGCCCTAGCGGCGCCCTTGGTTATCGAGGGGCGTGCAGACATCATCGAGGTGAAGTGCCAGCGCCCCAAGTGGAAACACATTAAACGCCTGATGAAGACGGTTAGTTCAGACGTAGAAGATGGCAAAGCCGACTTGCGCACAGAAGAGCAAAAGCAAGCCGACCAGGCAAAAGATGTGGACGCCATCGACGAGCTAATGCGCGACCTGTGCAAACTTGGCAAAGAAGAATTTGACGAAATGGACATAGAAGACGTGCTGGCCATTCAGGAGTGGATAGAAACATTCACAAAAAAGTACCAGGGGACTGGCAAGACGTCATAGGTGACATCGCCTATGTGTTCGGCATGGGCTTGACGGTATGGGACATGGACGTCGGCGAGGAACAATACTGGCTGAACCAGTCGCGCAGAATCAAACAAGAAGTGGAGAACCAATAGCCCAATGGCTGACTTAAAAACAAGCCTGATCATAAGTTTGAAAGAACGTTTCATAGCGCCAGCAAAGCGCATAAAACGTGCTTTAGATGACATATCGAAAGCCGCCCGATTAAAAGGGCGGCTGCGTTTGTTGGCGCGTCAGTCGCGCAAGGTTGCCAAAGAATTTAAGGAAATGGCGCGCAATGCGGGCCGCTTGTTTAAGGGTATGGGTATTCTGGGCGGTGCGGCCTTGGGTGTGGGCGTCGGCTTTTTACGGATGGCCAAGGGTGTCGCCGCTAGCGGTGACTCCGTCGCAAAGACCGCACGCAAGTTGGGCATGGGCACAGAAGAACTGCAGAAATGGCGCTTTGCTGCGGAGCGGAGTGGTATAGCGTCTAATACTTTCGACATGGCTTTACAGCGTTTTACGCGTCGCGCTAGAGAAGCCGCCGATGGTACAGGCGAAGCTCAAGGAGCATTAAAGTTTTTAGGTGTCGAGCTTAAAGATGGTGAAGGGAATTTACGTGATCGAACATCACTGTTAGATGATGTATCTGAAGCGATGAAAAAAATTGAAGACCCTGCATTGCGCATGCGTATAGCTTTCAAGCTATTCGACAGCGAAGGCGTGAACATGGTGAACTTGTTAGGCGAAGGCAAGGATGGCATGCAGGCGTTGCGCAAAGAAGCTGAAGAATTAGGTGTTGTCACAAAAGAAAATGCTAAAAGTTCAGAAAGCTACATTGATGCGCTGACAAATTTTGAACAAGTCATTGGTTCATTGCGCGACTCAGTCGTCAGTGGTCTTTTACCTGGCATGACAGCCTGGTTAAAAACTCAAACCGAGCTAATTAAAAACGGAAAGCAGAATTTTGTTGGGCAGTTGACTCAACAAATACGCAGCACCGTTTCAAGCATTGCCAAATTCATTAATACCGTCAACGGAATTGTTGATGCTCTTGGTGGCTGGAAAACAGTTTTGGCCGCAGTATCTTTTATCATTGGTGCTAAATTTTTAATTAGCCTGGCATTGATGGGCAAGCAACTATTCTTCTTGGGCAAAACCATTTTCCCCTTCTTGATAGGCGCTGTTAAATCTTTGACCGCGGCAATGATTGCCAACCCCATCGGTTTGATTGTCGCAGGCATTGCCGTCGCCGCCTTGCTGATTATTAAGTTTTGGAAACCCATTACCGGCTTTTTTAAGAGCCTGTGGGGCAATGTTAAAGCCATGTTTAAGGACGGCATACTGACGGGCATCGTGCGCTTAATCTCCGCGCTAAACCCCGTCACCTTATTTGCCAAGGCCTTTAGTGGTGTGTTGGAGTTTTTCACGGGCTTTAGCCTTGAAGAAGCGGGCGTGGCCCTAGTTGCCTCTTTGCGGTCGGGCTTAGAATCTGCCTGGGGCGGTGTCTTGTCCTGGTTCCGCACCAAACTATCCAGCTTTATTAATTTGATCCCCAAGCCCCTGCGTGCACGTCTGGGTATCAATGGATTTGCCGCTGACTTAGCAGAGTCTGTGCGCCAGCCCAACAGCGCTATTCCCAACCAGAATGCCAAGGCCGAAGTCGGTGGCATATTAAAAATACAAATTGATAGTGCGGGCCGCCCCTCTGTGGCGCGCCTGGAAAAGAATGGTGGCATGGACATCGAAGCTAGCACGGGCGTAATGATGCAGGGGGCAGGCTAATGGCTTGGCGTGATCGTTTGCAGCAAGGCTCCTTTCGTGGAGTGCCCTTCCATACCGAAAGTAATACCTATACAGGTGGCCGTCGCCAAGTGGTGCATGAGTTCCCTGGTAAAGAGCAAGGTTTTATAGAAGACAATGGCCGCCGTGATGGCAGCCACGCTATGCAACTGTACGTGATTGGCAACGACTACGACCTGGCCCGCGACAGCCTGCAGCAAGCCCTAGAGAGCAAGGTGGGTGCGGGTACGTTAATCCACCCGCGCAAAGGTTCGCTATTGGTGGTGGTGTCTGAGTTCAGCATCACCGAAACCACCGCCGAACAGGGCATGGCGCGCTTTGAAGTTACCTTTTTAGAAGCCCAACAACAGCCCCAGCCTACTGCTAATGTCGACACCCAAGCCAGCGTGGCAAGTGCTGCAGACGCCGCCCTGGAAGCTAGCAAGGCCAGCTTTGTTGCCGACTTTACCGTCGATGGCCTGCCCGAATTTGTCGCCGACTCCTCCAAGCTTAGCCTGGGCAACCTAGTCAGCAAGCTGCGCAATGTCAATGGCCGCCTGAGTGCTGCCCAGCAACCCATCTCGGAATTTTTCAGCGACATCGACGCCTTGGGTGACGAGCTGGGCGCATTGATTCGCCAGCCCGCCGACTTGGCCAACCGCATTGTCGGTGGCATTGGCGCACTATCGGGTGTGCTTAACGACGTCAACGCAGCCATTGCGGTCTACGAAAATCTATCCAAAATTATCGACCCGCCAAGCCCTGCCTTTAATACGCCGAGCCGCCTGCAGGAGCAAAAAAACCTGCAGGCTATCAATAAGCTGCAGGCACAAGCTGCCGCGGTGGAGTCTGCCCGCGCCACTAGCGTGTTGAGCTATGACAGCTACCAGCAAGCCACCCAAGTGCGCAACAGCGCCGCAGCCTTGCTCGACACACAAATGCTCAGCGCCGACGACGAAGCCTATGTGGCCATGCGTGAGCTGCGCTCTAAAGCGGTTAAAGACATCGCCAGTCGTGGTGGTGATTTGGCCCGCATTGATAAGCACACGCCCATCATCACTGGCCCTGCCTTAGTGCTGGCTTACCAGTTGCACGGCGACTATCAGCGTGAGGACGACATTATTGCCCGCAACGGCATAGATCACCCTGGCTTTATCCAGGGCGGCCAGTCGTTAGAGGTGTTAATTGATGTCTGAATTTATTCTCAAGGTGAACGGCATCGAATATGGTGGCTGGAAAAGCTATCGCATCCAGCGCAGCGTGGAGCAAGTGTCGGGGGTGTTTAGTCTTGCTGTGAGCGATCGCTGGGCGGTCAATCAAGAGCGCCGCGCTATCAACCCTGATGACCAGTGTGAATTGGTGTATGGCGATTTAACTTTAATCAAAGGCCACGCCGACCAGGTTGGCATTAGCTACGACGCCGAGAGCCACAGCATTAATGTATCTGGCCGCGACTTAACCGCCGACCTGGTCGACTGTTCCGCACAGCACGCCACGGGACAAATATTTGATAATGATTTAACACAGGTGGCAAAGCTATTGGTTGCGCCCTACGGTATCTCTGTAGTGGCCGACGTTAGTGTTGCCCCCGCCTTTGCCGAGGTCACGATAGATGATGGCGAAAGCATCTATGACGTTATAGAGCGCCTAGCCCGTCACCGTGGGGTTTTATTAATCAGTGACAAGGGCCAGCTGCGTATTACCAAGCCCAGCACCAAGCGCATACCCACCCCCTTGGTATTGGGGCAGAACATTAAATCTTGCGATGCCAATATCAGCACCCGCGAGCGCTACCACACTTACCTGGTCAAGACTCAGAGCGCCGCCGATGACAGCTGGCCAGGGCAGCAGGCTGCAGAGTCTAACGCCAGTATCACTGACCCTAAAATCCGTGCACCGCGGTTAAAGATCATTGTTGCCGAAGAGGGCAACAACGCCGATGACTGTCGCGCCCGCGGTCGCTGGCAGCGCAATATAGCCACCGCCCGCGGCACGTCAATTAATTATGTGTGCCAGGGCCACGAATACGCCGACGGCATGATCTGGCGCGAGAACCGCATGGTGCGCGTAGTTGATCCATTTCTAAGTATTGAAGACGATTTATTCATTGCCAGCGTGGAATACAGCAAAGACGACAGTGGCACCCACACCAACCTCACCGTGGCGCCCAGGGCTGCCTACGAAACTATCGCTGTGCCTGAGAAACAGGAGGCGTTTTAATGTTAAATAAATTAGGCCGTCGCCTTAGTAATCTATTCCAGCGTGGCACGCTTACCCTGGTGGATGACAACAGCAATATACAACAGGTACAAGTCACCCTGCGCAGTGGCCAGGTGCGCGAGAAGCGCGAACACCCCACTAATTATGGTTTTACCCACAATCCCCCTGTCGGCCTAGAAGACATTCACATGGCCAGCCAGGGCGGCAACACCGCCAAGGGTGTTGTACTCATTGTTGGCGATCGCAAATTCCGTTTAAAGGGTTTAGCCCAGGGCGAAGTGGCTCTATATGACGACCAAGACCAGGTGGTGCATATCAAGCGTGAAGGCATCCTGATTAAGAGCAGTAAAAAGCTAACGGTAGACACCCCTCTATCAACCTTCACAGGTGACGTGATTATCAATGGCAATCTAAGAGTTGATTTGGCTAGTGTGTTGATGGGGGCAGTGAATGCGACCACCTCGGTGATCACACCCATTGTCACCGCCTCCACATCCATTGCCGCCCCTGCAATAACTGCAGTCACCTCCTTGATCGTTGCAGGTAAAAACATGCTGACCCACACCCACCCTGGCGACTCAGGTGGCAACACGGGAGGGCCAAACTAATGGCAGATTTAAAAGTCACCTTCGACCCCATCACGGGCGCCTTTGACTTCCAGCTGTGCCACGGCACGGTTGTCGCCGACGACGGCCTGCGCACCGCGGTCATCATTAGTTTATTCACCGACGCCCGTGCCCGTGACGACGATGAAATCCCTGACGGCAGCAACGACCGTCGCGGCTGGTGGGGCGCAAAACTGCTGTATGGCGACAGCATCATCATGGGTAGCCGTCGCTGGTTACTCGGCCGCGAAAAGCAGCTCGACTCGGTATTGCGCAAGCTTGAAGAGTACGACGGCGAAGCCTTGAAATGGTTGGTTGATGAAGGTATTGCCAGCCGAGTCGAAGTGATCGCCGAGCACGACGGCCCAGAGCGCTGGTTAGAAACTATCCGCATCTACAAGATCGGTGAGATCAGCCCCTGGGAGTTCAGTTGGGAATTTGAGCGCAGCGGCCGCCAGAGTTGTGCGCAGAAATTTGAACAGCCACCCGTGGTTGTGGTGTACCCGCCGATTGATGAAAACAGCATTAGCTTGGTGCTACACAGCTATGCGGCTTTGATTAATGCAGCGCCATTGGGTGCATCTGGGCTTGCGCCCACGCAATTGTCACTGCACAGCTACGCCGTGTTAAGCCAAGCACTACAGATAGGTGACGTAGCTTTACAGCCTGCCAGAATTGGCCTTGATAGTTATAACGCATTGATTTCGGCCAACACTATTGGGGATGTCGAACTGCAACCCGCCAACATTGGCCTTGATAGCTATAACGCCCTGATTGCGGGCGCTGCGCTGGGTGATGGGCCGCTACAGCCTGCCACCGCTAATCTCCATTCTTATAACGCCCTAATACAAGGCGCAGCGGTTGGTAATGCCGCGCTTAATCCATCCAGTTTAACCATTGATTCTTACTCAACACTAATAGGAGCTGCTTAATGGCAATTCTCAAGAACAACAGTCAGCTTGCTTTCTCATTTATGGGCACGGGCGACACTTACCGCATTGCGCAATATGACGGCATCA
>Ga0105356_10003867_pt1 | contig 14625 bp, 11 predicted proteins | sample GOMGulsemesocosm_3_FD_83502 | JGI IMG/M metagenome (GOLD analysis project Ga0105356, IMG submission 83502) | Methane-oxidizing microbial communities from mesocosms in the Gulf of Mexico - GOM9D Gulf of Mexico | ecosystem: Environmental > Aquatic > Marine > Cold seeps | place: Gulf of Mexico...
GATGACTACCTGGCCAAAGATGCGGTGTCTTGGGCGTCTATTTATGCGGCGGTGATTGATGCAGTACTGTACTCAAAGAGCCAGCGCGCCGAGGACTTACGTGCACAGCGGGCCATCATGGGCCCAGAGATTGAAGGGGTGTCGATTGACTACAAGCTGAACCAAGGCGGCTTTTCAGCCTTGTATTTGGGTACACGTGAGCAAGATGGCAAAAAGGTCGTTATAAAGACCTTGTTGCTAGACAAAGCCCTAGAGCCTAGTCATGTACAGCGCTTTAAAAATGAGGCGGCTATTCTATCCGGCTTAAATAACAAGTATGTTGTAGATATTATCGATCATGCGGAGAAAAATGATAGCTTGTATATCATTACAGAGTATTTTCCGGGTGGGAATTTACGTGATTTTATGCAAAAGGGGCCAGTGAAAATTCAAGAGGCTCTACAGTATTTGATTCAGCTAGCCACGGGCTTGGCGGTTGTGCACGCCAAAGGGGTTGTGCACCGCGATTTAAAGCCTAGCAATATTATGTTCCGAGAAGACGGTGGCTTGGCCTTGATTGACTTTGGCATCGCCAAGCAGTTAGAGGTGGAGTCTAGCCTAACTTTGGTGGGGGAGGTGCTGGGCACGCCTAGTTATATGAGCCCAGAGCATGGTAGTGCAGATGGTATTGATGAACGCAGCGATATTTACAGCTTGGGAGTGATCTTTTATGAGATGCTTTCGGGGCGCAAGCCCTACCAAGGTAGCACTGCTGCGGCAGTAGTATATCAACACAGTACGATGCCGGTGCCTAGGCTGCCATATAAGTATCAAAAATATCAGCCGTTTTTAGAGAAAATGATGGCTAAAAATCCAGCCGAGCGCTTCCAAAGTAGTCGAGAAATACTATTGAAAATCAGCCAGCTATCTGTTTAGTTGGGTGTGATTTTGTCAGTCTTCCTTCATATTAATTCAAGGTTTTACATTTAAGTCATTGTTTATTGGCTTTTTTCAGTCTTCCTGTCTATTCTTACGTTGTCAGAACGTTAATTTTTGTGAAGTTACGGTGCTACTCACGGCACGGCTTGACCCAGCAATGATTACTAAGGATCATCCCACGCATAAAACAAACCAAGGGGTTGCGATGCGCATCGCTATTTTAGAAGACGACCAAGATCAAGGGCAGATTGTCCAGCTGTGGCTGGAGGATGCCGGTCATAATTGTACGTGTTACTCCAGTGCCAAATCTTTTATGGGAGCAGTTAAGTGCGACAGCTATGATTTGTTGTTAATGGACTGGGAGCTGCCAGAAAGCAGCGGTGTTGAAGTACTACGCTGGTTGCGCAGCAATTTAGACTGGGATATCCCCGTGTTATTTACTACACAGCGGGATGAGGAGTCGAGTATTGTCGAGGCCCTAGAGGCTGGGGCGGATGACTATATGGTTAAGCCTTTGAAGCGCTTGGAGCTGATTGCTCGCTTAACGGCGCTAGCGCGTCGCTCAGGTGTACTGCACAGCAAAGACCCGATAGAAGTATTTGGACGCTTCACTATAGATAGTGAAAACCAAAAAATAAGCTTGGATGAAACCACTTTTGAAGTGACACATAAGGAGTACGAGCTAGCTTGCTTCTTGTTCCATAATGCAGGAAGAGTGATCTCTCGCGGACATATTTTGGAGTCGGTCTGGGGCAGCTCTGCTGATTTGAATACTCGCAAGATCGACACCCATGTTAGCCGTATTCGTAACAAATTAGATATCAAGCCTGAAAATGGTTGGCGTATTACTGCAGTTTACCAGCATGGCTATCGTTTAGAAAAAGTTGAAGAAGAGGCAGCTGCTTAGGCAGAAGGTTGGCAACATGGCGACAAAAAAAATTGAAGAAAAGACCAATATTGTTGAGCAGGGCACGGAAAATGTCGGCAAGATACGCGACATCATATTCGGCGCTAATATGCGTGAATATGAAGAGCGTTTTGCTACGCTAGATGAACAACTGAACAAGGAAATAAAGCGCCTGCGTGATGAAACAGATAAGCGCATGGACAAGTTTGAGGACTTTGTTAAGTCAGAGCTGAGTAAGCTGGGCGACAAACTAAGTACTGAAAAGAAAGAGCGTGTAGAAGAAGAGAAGAGTATCGGTAACGACATGGTCTCTCTGGAAGATCGAATGACGACGGCTATTGGAGACGTAGATGCCCAGCTGGGTCACGAGTCTCAAGAAATCCGCGAAAGCTTGCGTGCTCAGGTGAAAGAGCTTATGGATAGTATGCGCCAGTTACAGGATGAGTTATCTGACAACCTTAATAAACAGTCTGGCAGTTTGCGTGATAGCAAGGTGGATCGCGCCGGGCTTGCGGATATGTTCACAGAGCTATCAATGCGTTTGACGGGTGATCTTGAGTTGCCAGCCAGCCAAAAGAAATAGCCATGAGCCAGTCTCAAGAGACTGAGGCAACCGCTATAGCACCGTTGTCTGAGATAGAAGAGCTACGCGACCTGATCATTGGTCGAGAGGCGCAGGTGCTGGCGGACTTGCGCAAGCGCTTGGACGACCCTCAGCTGCGCGCGGAAGAGCTGGCGGGGGTGTTGGTAGAAACTATCCGCATTAGCCAGGCGAATGGCGAGGATTTGGCTGGCGCTATCGAAGCACCAGTGCAAGCCTGCATAAAGCAGTCAATAGAAAAAGATACTCAATTTTTTGCCGATGCGCTGTTCCCTGTGATGGGGCCTGCTATTCGCAAGTCTATAACAGAAGCTTTGAAGTCGCTGGTTCAATCGTTAAATGCCACGGTGGACAATAATTTTTCGGCACAATCATTTCGCTGGCGCTTAGAAGCGAAGCGATCAGGGGTTACATTCGGAGAAGTTGTTTTAAAGCACACATTGGTCTATCGCGTAGAACAGGTATTACTTGTTCAGCGTGATACTGGTTTGTTAATGCAGCACGCAGTGCGTCCAGATATAGCCTCCAAGGATGGCGACGCTGTTTCTGCAATGTTAACGGCGATTCAAGACTTTGTTAGAGATTCCTTTTCTGCTGAAGGTGATAGCGCAGGCGACCTAGCTTCTATAGATGTCGGCGAACAGACCGTTTGGCTGATTAATAGCCCTCAGGCGACTATGGCTTGCGTGATAAGGGGGCTGGCACCGATGAGCTTGAGGGCAGATTTACAAGGTGTTATGGAGGGACTCTTTCGCTCTCATGGAACATTAATTAACGAATTTAACGGTGATCAAGACAGCTTGTTGGTACTGTTACCTTTACTCGAACAGTGCTTTAAATATGAACAAACAAAAAGTGCTCAACAGGAGGGTGTTGTTGAAGGGGAGTTTAGTGAGCTTGAGGACTCAAAGGCTGCTAGCCGAGGTGAGTACAGCAATATTTTTACGAAGCCGGCAGTGTATGTTTTTTTGTTGCTGACTGTTGTATTAATTATCGCTTGGTCAGCTTGGGTTCATAGGGCTGAAAATGAAAAAAAAGATAGGCTCTTATCTATTTTAGCTAGCGAACCTGGGGTTCTTGTGACAGGTTTTGAGTGGGAGGATATCGACTGGTATCGGCCTGAGCGTAGGCTCGTGGTTAGAGGCTTGAAAGACCCTGTTTTTAATCGTGTTGATCGTTTAGTTAAAGAGCAGCTAGGTTATGCAGATGAGCGTATAGATATTCAAATGCACCCCTATATCTCACTGGATGAAAGCGCGCAATTACAGCGCGCAAAAAAGTACCTACAGCCCCCCAGTTCTGTTCAATTACACATTATAAATGGTCATTTAATGGCGACAGGGTCAGTGCGCCCTGAGTGGTTTAACCGGTGGGATGGCAAGCTCCTCTCTTTACCTAATATCAGTAGTATTGATTTATCTCAATTGAAGATTGATTTAAGTATTGAGCGGCAGGAGTTTGATCAATTGCGTACAGATTTGCAAGAACATGTCTTTTATTTTACTGATAGTAAAACAGTAGCGAAGAATTTCTTGGCGACTGCGCAACGTGCTGCTCAGAAACTAAAACAGCTGCATGCTTTGTCACTTGTGTTAGGTCAGACTTATACAGTGCAGCTCACAGCCTACTCTGATCATGTAGGGGGGGAAGCATTGAACGCACCTGTGCGCCGCTTGCGTGGGGAAATGGTCAAAAATTTGCTGGTGGCTGAGGGTGCGCTATCAAGCTTGATTGCTGTGTTGGATGGTGGAGCGGAGGGGGTAGAAAGGAGTGCTGATTTTTCAGCGCGTCGAGTGAATTTGGCTGTCGTTCTTGGAGAACCAAGGGAGGAAGAGTAGTGATATCCAAAAAAATATGTATGGTGGGTGATTTTGGGGTAGGTAAGTCGAGTACGGTTGCACGCTATGTGAAAAATGCTTTTTCAGATAAGTACCAAACGACCGTCGGCGTGAAAATTGACACTAAGGAAGTCAGCTTGGCAGATGACACGGAGTTAAAGATGGTGCTGTGGGACATTGCGGGTACGGATAACCTAAAACAGATGAATACCAATTACTTGCGCGGCGCTTCGGGTTATTTGTTAGTTGCCGATGGCACGCGGGCAGAGACCTTGGAGACAGCGCTGGCTCTAAAGAAGCAAATTGAAGCTGTAGCGGGTAATATCCCTTTTGTGGGACTGCTTAATAAAGCGGACTTGGTTGATGATTGGGAAATTCCTGATAGCCAGTATGAGGGGTTGTTGGTTCGCTCTTGGGATTTTTATAAAACCAGTGCATTGGATGGGGATAATATAGAGCGGGCTTTCTTAGCGTTAGCGCATAAGGTTATGGGTTAATGGCTGTTCTGCCGGACCATGTCTTGAGCTATCTGCAGGAAAATATTTCAGGGCGTCTTTCGCCTGCTTGTTTCTATGTCGATGCGCACGGCAAGCTACTGAGCTGGAGTGGTGTGGTAGATGCTTATCCCTTGCCTGGTTTAGAAGCTGGTCGGGCGGTGGATGAATTTATTCCTCTAGTGGTGGGTTTGAATGAAATAGACTTTCCCCTTGTTTTTCCTTTGGTGGGGCTTGCTGAGGACGTTGTTGTTAACGTACACGTGCTGCCGCGCAAAGCTGGCGGCTTGTATGTGCTGCTGTTAGATGCAATGGATGAGTACAATAGTCGGCAGGTTTACCAGCAAAAAACTAATGAAGTTCAGCTGTTGAATGCGCGTTTGAAAAAAGTGCTGCGTCAATTAGAGAAAACTCAGCTTGAGTTAGAGCAGAAAAGGGCGGAAGCAGAAGAGGCCAGTCGGCTTAAGAGTCGGTTTATTGCAGGCATGTCCCATGAGTTCCGCACGCCTTTGACCTCTATTATGGGGTATACGGAAATGCTACAGCGAGGAATGTTAGATAGTTCTCAGCTGAATGTGGCAAGTCAGTCTATTGCATCGGGTGCCCAGCATCTTATGTCATTGATTGACAATATTTTAGATCAGGCGCGTTTTGCCGCAGGTGAAATGGCTTTGCATAATGCTCCTGTTGATTTAGTTGCGGTGGTGAATGATATGCAAGCGATGTTTGCTCCACTAGCTGAACAAAAGGGCTTGAACTTAGAACTACTAAGTACGTTGCCAGAGCCTTGCTGGGTGGAGGCGGACGGTATGCGCTTGCGTCAGCTGTTGATAAATCTATGTAGTAATGCCGTGAAATATACAGATAGTGGATTGGTTATGCTTACGTGCGCTTATACGGAGGGGCAGTTTGTCTTTGCTGTGAAAGATACTGGCCCAGGTATTGCTGAGCACGAGCAGCAATTTATTTTTAATGAATTTCATCGTATACCGTCTCAGTCGGCTAAGTCTGGTGCTGGCTTGGGCTTAGCGATCAGTCAGCAGATTCTTGAGATGATGGGAGGGGGGTTAACGTTACAGTCAAGTTTAGGGTGGGGGGCTGAGTTTACCTTGTCGGTTCCTGTGTCCAGCCTATCTAGACGTGCAGAAACATCTAGAGCGGGCACGGCGTTAGTGCCAGTAGAGCGGACTGTGAAAGTGTTGGTAGCAGAAGACAACCCTGATGTGGTTCAATTGTTTGAGCTGTTCTTACAGAGTGCGGGCTATGATGTATTGGTCGCAAAAACGGGGCAGCAGGCTGTTGATCTTGTCTTGCAGCATGTTCCTGATCTTGTGCTGATGGATATGAGTATGCCCGTATTAGATGGATATACGGCGGTACAGCAGTTGCGAGCAAAGGGCTTTGATAGCCCTATACTGGCATTGACCGCGTCCCCTGCCCCCCAAGACAAGGCTAGAGCTCTAGAGGTGGGTTGTAACAGTTATTTACTTAAGCCTATCGCTATGGATGAGCTATTATCGAAGGTCTCTGAATACCTGTGTGTGGAAGCGAAAAATGGTTGAGCTGAGCCAGCAAGCGCAAATGCGCCTACAGCAGATGCGGGATAACTATAAGCAGTCCTTGTCAGCTAAAAAAAACGAGCTAGAGGCGGCCTGGGCGCAATGTATGCAGTCAGAGTGGGAGGCTAATGCTGTTGCTAAGCTGCAGTCTTTAGCGCACAAGCTGGGTGGTTCAGCGGGGTTGTATGGGTTTAATGAGCTGGGAGAGGCCTCTAGGGCGCTGGATGGAGGCCTAGCTGGCGTATCTCAGCAGGCGGACAAAGCCAGCTTGCAGACTGTATTGGCACTGATGGTGCAGTTAGAGTCTCAATTTAGTGTCGCTTTGTCCTAACAAAGGCGGGAAAACTGCGTAATTTCGATTTACACGGGTAGGTGTTTTAGCGTAAAATTCCTTTCCAGATTTTAGCCACATTGTGGCTCGCCAAACGGGGATTGCTTAATTGCTTTTCCCGTTTTTCATGTCCGTCTTCAGGAAAATCTGGAGCGGCGGTGAGTCAAAATGGCTGTCGGAGGCGATTTTGCCCCCCACAACTGTCGGAGTTTCGCTTGAGCACACCAGCCCTGCTTGTATTAGAAGACGGTAGTATTTTCCACGGCCTATCCATTGGCGCCGAGGGTACTGCTGACAATGCCGCATCTACTGTCGGCGAAGTGGTATTTAATACCGCTATGACCGGTTATCAGGAAATACTGACTGACCCCTCTTATTCTCGTCAAATAGTCACACTGACCTATCCGCATATCGGTAATGTGGGCGTTAACGCCGACGACGCCGAATCGGATGCGGTACACGCTGCTGGCTTGATTGTTCGCGATTTGCCGCGACTTGCGAGTAGTTGGAGAAAAGAAGAGTCTCTAGGTGACTACCTGAAGCGCCATAATGTGGTAGCGATTGCCGATATTGATACGCGCCGTTTGACTCGCATATTGCGTGATAAGGGTGCACAGAATGGCTGTATCATCGCCGGTCGTGCCGAGGTTGAAGCCGCGTTAGCGCAGGCTAAAGCATTTCCTGGTCTGAAAGGCATGGACTTGGCCAAAGAAGTCACCACCGCCGAGACGTACGAGTGGACTCAAGGCAGCTGGGACTTAATCGAGCAGGGCCATGTTGAAAAGGCCGCCGACGTTCAGTTTCATGTTGTTGCCTATGACTTCGGTGTAAAGAGCAATATCTTGCGTATGTTGGCGGATCGCGGCTGTAAGCTAACGGTTGTGCCTGCGCAAACCCCAGCGGCTGATGTGTTGGCACTACAGCCCGACGGAGTATTCTTGTCGAATGGCCCAGGTGACCCAGAGCCTTGCGACTATGCAATTGCTGCGATCAAAGAAATTTTAGAGGCGGAGATACCGGTATTTGGCATCTGCTTAGGTCACCAGTTATTGGCCTTGGCTTCTGGTGCTAAGACGGTGAAGATGAAGTTTGGTCACCACGGTGCTAACCATCCGGTGCAAAATCTTGAGACTAAGGTGGTCATGATTACCAGTCAAAACCACGGTTTTGCGGTTGACGAAGAAAGCTTGCCAGCAAACCTTAAAGCTACTCACCGCTCCTTGTTTGACGGTACCCTGCAGGGCATACACCGTACAGATAAGCCCGCGTTTAGCTTCCAAGGCCACCCTGAGGCTAGCCCCGGTCCGCGTGATGTAGCCCCATTGTTTGATCGCTTCATTGAGCTAATTAAGCAAGCCAAGTAAAAGTAATGCGGATAGGCTGGGAGCAGCCTGCTTTTAGACTATCCGTATAAGAGTTAAGAAAACTAAGCGAATCGCCGCATTCGCCAAGAGAAAGACATGCCAAAGCGTACTGACATAAAAAGTGTTTTAATTATCGGAGCCGGACCTATTGTGATCGGCCAAGCCTGTGAGTTTGACTACTCGGGTGCACAAGCATGTAAGGCATTGCGCGAAGAAGGCTATCGCGTGATTTTGGTGAACTCGAACCCCGCCACGATCATGACCGATCCCGATACGGCGGACGCGGTGTATATCGAGCCGATTCACTGGCAGAACATTGAACAGATTATCGCTAAGGAAAAGCCTGACGCAGTACTGCCCACTATGGGTGGCCAAACGGCACTGAATACGGCCCTAGACTTGGACAAGCACGGCGTACTCGAGAAGTACGGTGTGGAAATGATCGGCGCTAGTAAAGGTGCCATTGATATGGCGGAAGATCGCGCTAAGTTCCGTGTTGCTATGGATGAAATTGGCTTGGACTCTACCCGTGCCTTTATGGCTAATACGGTAGAAGAAGCGCAAGCGGCCTTGGATGAAATCGGCTTCCCTATTGTTATTCGTCCATCTTTTACCATGGGGGGCAGCGGTGGTGGTATTGCTTATAACAAGCAAGAATTCTTGGATATAGTACGCAGTGGCCTAGAACTTTCTCCTACCTCAGAAATTCAGCTGGAAGAGTCTATTCTTGGTTGGAAAGAGTATGAGATGGAAGTGGTTCGAGACCGCAATGACAACTGTATCATCATTTGCTCGATTGAAAATTTTGATCCAATGGGTGTGCATACCGGCGACTCCATCACGGTTGCTCCTGCACAGACCTTGACGGACAAAGAATACCAAATCATGCGTGACGCCTCCTTGGCGGTATTGCGTAAGATCGGTGTAGAAACAGGTGGCTCAAACGTACAGTTTGCTGTTAACCCTGAAAATGGCCGCTTGATCATTATTGAGATGAATCCTCGTGTGTCGCGCTCATCGGCGCTGGCCTCTAAGGCGACGGGTTTCCCGATTGCTAAAGTCGCTGCTAAGTTGGCCGTTGGCTTTACCTTGGACGAGCTACAAAATGAAATCACGGGTGGTGCAACTCCTGCTTCCTTTGAGCCTACGATTGATTATGTTGTTACAAAAATCCCTCGCTTTGCCTTTGAGAAATTTTCCGCTGCAGATGACCGTCTAACCACACAGATGAAGTCTGTGGGAGAGGTGATGGCAATGGGTCGCAACCAGCAGGAATCCTTGCAAAAGGCCTTGCGTGGCTTAGAAATTGATATGGATGGCTTCAACCCTATTGTTGATCGCAGCCTGCCACTAGACGAGGCGAAAGCCTTGATCGAACGTGAGTTGCGTCAGCCCCGTGCTATGCGTATTTGGTATGTGGGAGATGCTTTCCGCTACGGTTACAGCATGGATGAAATCTTTGACATCACTAAGATTGATAAGTGGTTCCTGTCACAGATTGAAGAGTTAATCCAAATAGAACAGGGCCTAGAAGGCCGTCCACTGGATAGCTTGAATAAGAACACCCTGTATCAGCTAAAGCGCAAAGGTTTCTCGGATCGCCGCCTAGCACAGGTGTTAGGCACTGATGAGCACTCGGTACGCGCTCTGCGCCATGCCTTGGGTGTGCGCCCTGTATATAAGCGTGTAGATACCTGTGCGGCAGAATTTAGCTCTGATACGGCGTATATGTACTCTGCCTATGAGGAAGAGTGCGAAGCCAATCCGACTGACAAAAAGAAAATTGTTGTCTTAGGTGGCGGTCCCAACAGAATCGGTCAGGGCATCGAGTTTGATTACTGCTGCGTACACGCGGCCTTCGCTTTGCGTGATGATGGCTATGAGACGATCATGGTTAACTGTAACCCTGAGACGGTTTCAACTGACTATGACACATCAGATCGCTTGTACTTCGAGTCTCTAACGCTGGAAGACGTGTTGGAAATTATCGAGCTAGAAAAGCCAGAAGGGGTGATTGTTCAATACGGTGGTCAAACACCGTTGAAGTTAGCTCAGGGCTTGGAGGCTGCAGGCGTGCCTATTATTGGCACTAGTCCCGACTCTATCGATTTGGCAGAAGATCGTGAGCGCTTCCAGCAGATGATTGAAAAGCTAGAGCTTAAGCAGCCACCTAACCGCACTGCGCGTGCGGTTGAAGAGGCGCTAAGTTTGGCTGATGAGATTGGTTATCCTTTAGTGGTGCGTCCTTCTTACGTACTCGGTGGCCGAGCAATGGAAATTGTATCCGACCGTGAAGACTTGAGCCGTTATATGCGTGAAGCGGTTAGTGTGTCTAATGAATCCCCAGTGTTGCTGGATCGTTTCTTGAATGACGCGATTGAAGTGGATGTAGACGCTATCGTTGATGCTGAAGGAGAGGTATTGATCGGTGGAGTAATGGAGCATATTGAAGAAGCGGGCGTTCACTCAGGTGACTCGGCTTGTTCATTACCCCCTTATACATTGGGTAAAGAGGTACAGGACGAGCTGCGCCGCCAGGTGGCGGTGATGGGCCGTGAGTTAAACGTGATTGGTTTGATGAACACCCAGTTTGCGATTCAGGGAGATACGGTTTACGTATTAGAGGTGAATCCTCGCGCATCGCGCTCGGTGCCGTTTGTTTCTAAGGTATGCGGATTACCTTTGGCAAAGATTGCTGCACGCTGTATGGCTGGCATCACCTTGGCAGAGCAGGGCGTGACCGAAGAAGTGGTGCCAGAATACTACTCGGTGAAAGAGTCTGTATTCCCCTTTATTAAATTCCCTGGTGTCGATGCTCTGTTGGGCCCAGAGATGAAGTCTACCGGTGAAGTGATGGGTGTCGGTAAAACCTTTGGCGAGGCATTTGCTAAGGCTCAGCGCGGAGCAAGTGCACAGCTGCCGAAGGCGGGTAAGGCATTTATCTCTGTGCGTGAGCAAGATAAGTCGGGCGCGGTCGAGGTGGCTAAGCAGTTACAGGAGAAGGGATTTGAAATACTAGCTACTGACGGTACTTCCGCTTTAATGAAGAGCGCTGGCGTTGCGGTAACTGCGGTTAACAAGGTAACTCAGGGCCGCCCGCATATTGTTGATATGATCAAAAATGGCGAAGTGTCCTTGATTGTGAATACGACGGAAGGCAAGCAGTCGATTAAAGACTCTTATACCATCCGCAGAGAGGCGATGAACCTAGGTTTGAGTACTTATACTACTCTGTCAGGAGCAAAAGCCGCGTGTATGGCGATAGACCATATTGATAATTGTGAAGTAAGCTGCCTGCAAGACTTGCACGCAACATTGAAGAAGTAAGGGGGAGTGAGTAATGGATAAATTTCCAATGACGGCCGAGGGTGAAGAAGCCCTTCGTGCGGAGCTAACTGAGCTGAAAACGGTGGTTCGCCCACGTATTGTAAATGACATTGCAGTGGCTAGGGAGCACGGCGACCTAAAGGAAAATGCTGAATATCACGCAGCCCGTGAGCAACAGAGTTTTGCGGAAGGCCGTATTCAGGAGTTGGAGGTTAAGCTAGGGAGTGCTCAGGTTATCGATGTTAAGGCGATGCCAAATACCGGCAAAGTGATTTTTGGTACAACGGTTGATGTTATTGACTTGGATACTGATGAAGAAGTGAGCTATAGAATTGTTGGTGAAGACCAAGCTGATATTTCTCAAGGTATGATTTCTTATACCTCCCCTGTAGCACGTGCTTTTATCGGCAAGGAAGAGGGGGACACTACGACGGTTAAGGCCCCTGCAGGCGATCGCGAATATGAAATACTGGCAGTACACTACAAGTAACCACCAAGCGTTAAAGCTTGGAAAGCTGCATAGCAAAATAAAAAGCCCGCCGTCACTGATAGAGTACGCACGGGCATTTTTATGTCATCTCTAACCTTGCTTTCAGATTTTATGATTTGATTGGCTTTGAAGCGAATTAAAGCGCCAGGTACTTGGTTGGCCTTTTCTGCAGCGTGCAAAATATTGATGTAGTTCTCGGGGAAATATTCACAGCGCTTTAATGAATCTACAAAGGTGTCGCGGCGCTGCATACGCACCATTATTACGCCTAAGCTGTTGCGGATCACTGGGTTGTTAACCTGGGGTACGCTGTTCTCTATGGCTTGGCGCCAGTTGTATCCACACAGTTTCATCATCCCGGTGCTTTCTAAAAAGCTGCCCATTTCATTGTTGATGTGGTTGGATGCGATGGACGGAATTTTTAGTAGTAGTTTCGGGATGCCCAAGTCTTGGGAGAACTTGCTGGAAATCAAGTGTGTGGGGTGGTCTAGCAGCCATAAAATGGGCAGTAGTATGGTCAGGGGCGCAATGGTTTGCAGAAGGTAGGTGCCAAGCCCCGTCTTGTTGAAATAAAACTCGGGGAAGGGTGCAAGAATAATGCCCATCAAGACAATAAAGCAGTAGGGCCACAGATATTTGAAGTGAGAGCGGCGGTTTATGCGCAGTTCATAGTAAGTGGTAAACGTGCGCAGCGCAGCAAGCAGGCGGCCATTCTCTATAGCCGTTTTTATCGCCTTGGATTCACGCTTATCAAATACTTCAGCTTTCAAGCCGGCAACGGCAAAAGAGCTGTTCTTCTTTATTTCGATAGCTGCTTGAGCGCAGGGTTCTTTTAGGTCAGCAGGGCCTTTCTGAGAGAGCAGTAAAAACAGCTCTCCTTCTTTTATTTTGTGCTCAGCCGCTTGAGCAAGCAGCTTAAATAAGCTGAGTTTTTGACGTGGTTTTAGCATTGGCCCGTATTCTATTCATATGCCTGAACCCTTTTGCTAGGGCTTAGTGCAGGCTAAAGATATATCTTTTAGTAGCTCAGGCCAAGTCTTCTATAGATATAGCCCATGAAAAAAGCAGGGCCGACCATCAGAAAGACTAAATCTTTGAAAAACGAAGGTTTTTTCCCTTCTATCTTGTGGCCGATAAACTGAAAAATCCAGGCAATGACAAACAATATCAAAGACATCGCCCATGTTGGAATAGTTTGGGCCAAGTTACTGCCGCTGTAAGTGAATAATATGGTAGTACAGATCGCTAAAAACAAGATGAGGCCAATGGCTAGCCGGGCAGAAAACAGCAGGTAGAAAACAACGGAAAAGGCGATGCCAGTATAGGCCCAGTTAAAGCCAATACTCTCTAGAGCTGAGGGCACCGGGATGTCCCACATCAAGCCAATGATCGTCAGGAATATCACCGGTACGGCAATCCAATGAATCAATTTATTAGTCTTGTTTTTGTGGCTTACGCCGTATTCGGCAAACCATTCATTCGCTGTCTTGTTGGCAATCATTTCTATCTCCAAATAGTGCTTAGACGTTAGCATAAGTTGTTAGGACTTCAAGATAAAAGCGAGGCTTATTCGGTTGTTGGGTTGTCGTCGCTATCAAATATACTCTGATCGAGCAGGTTTTCAGAGCGTGCGATAGCACAGCTGATGACAGCGTCACCGGTGACGTTAACGGCGGTTCTCACCATGTCCAATATGCGGTCCACTCCAATGATTAGGGCAATGCCCTCCACGGGTAAGTTGACTTGGTTGAGTACCATGGCTAGTGTGATTAGTCCTACACCCGGTACACCCGCCGTGCCAATGGAAGCGAGGGTGGCGGTGAGTATGACCATTAAGTAGTCGCTTAGGCTTAGGTCTATGCCGTAGATGCCGGCAATAAATACGGTGGCGACACCCTGCATGATGGCGGTGCCGTCCATGTTAATAGTGGCGCCTAGGGGCACGGTAAAGGAGGCTACGCTGTTGTCTACGCCGAGCTTGTCTTCGACGGTGCGCATGGTTACAGGGATGGTCGCGCTGCTGCTGGCGGTGCTAAAGGCAAAACTCAGGGCAGGCATCATTTTTTTGAAGAAGCGTATGGGGTCTAAGCGAGCAAAGAGTTTCAGAATCAATGTGTAGGTGATAAGGGCGTGGCAGAGCAGGGCGAATAGCACGGTGAAGAAGTGTTCGCCTAGTTTTAATATTAATTCGCCACCAACACTGGAGAAAGTTTTCGCAATCAGGCAAAAAACACCGATTGGAGCAGCCTTCATCACAAGTATGACAACTTCTAGGACGACTTCATTAGCACTAATAAATAGCTTATTTAAATTTTCTGCTTTCTCGCCTGCTTTTAATAAGCCAAGACCCAGTAAAATTGAAAAAACTAATACTTGTAGCATTTGGGAGTTTGCCATTGCTGCAATAGGGTTTTCGGGCACTAGGTTGCCAATGACATCTGCAAATGGCGGTTTTTCTTTAGGGGTAAATGGTAACTCTGGGACCCCCACCGGTGGCATTCCTGATACAAGCAGATAGCTTAGAAAAAGTGCCGTGGCGATGGCAAGGGTGGTTGTCAGTAGATAAAGGGTAATAGCTTTGCCGCCGATACGCCCCAACTTGGAGCTGTCGCCCAATGCGGATACCCCGGTAACGAGGGAAACGAGTACCAGGGGCACAACCATCATCTTCAGTAGCTTGATGAACAGTGTACCGATAGTGGCAAAAATACTGCCGATCAAGGTTTCGTGCAGCCAGCTATCTGGCGAGGCAAAGAAATTGATTAATAAGCCGAGGCTTGCCCCTGCGGCCAGGGC
>Ga0105356_10003869_pt1 | contig 14621 bp, 19 predicted proteins | sample GOMGulsemesocosm_3_FD_83502 | JGI IMG/M metagenome (GOLD analysis project Ga0105356, IMG submission 83502) | Methane-oxidizing microbial communities from mesocosms in the Gulf of Mexico - GOM9D Gulf of Mexico | ecosystem: Environmental > Aquatic > Marine > Cold seeps | place: Gulf of Mexico...
ATGAGGTCCATTTGCGGCATAACTTCCGCGATCTCTTTACGGGCTTTGTGCATATGCCCCGGGTACCACTGAATCGTTTGTTTACTCATTTGAAATATAAGCCTTTTATTTTTCTTTCTGTCACATGGGGTACTAAATGTGCTGGTCTGAAAGTTGGTTGCTAAAGCAGCTGGTAAGCTTTTATCTGCAATAGTCTGATAATTGTCGCTAGTTTAACTCAAATAGTGATTTTGATCACCAATGGTTGAAATTTCTATTAAAGTAATTTTAACTCAGAGTTATAAGTAAGGTTAGATTTTAAGCTATCGCTTTAATATATGTAATAAGCCATTGTGTTGTGCGTAGCTAATTCCCTTATGTTTGTAATATAAAGATGGTCGCTAGAATGCTGCAAGCCTGAGCAATATTCTTATTAATTTAACTGTATTCTGATGTACAACCTATGAATGTATTAATTATTTTTTGTAGTTAAACATATCTATATCCGTAAAAAAGGATCAGAGATATTTTTGTTCATATTAATAGTCCTGTATTGCGATTCATTTGGTTTTGGTAGCGCCAATTCGTTTTTTATTGCTGTGTTTAATTTACGAGCATAGTCTGAACGATGCTGATGTAGACATATCAACTACCCGCCTTGTAGGAATGTATGGCGTAACGAAAACAGCGTGTACTAAGCTAACAAAGTTTTTCTCTTCATCTGAAAATAAGATAGGTCGTATACACAGATCTAAATCAAGAGTATGTGAATTTGACGCAGTTACTTTATCTCAGTTAATGTCAAATTATGATGGTTGTACACAAGGAGAACTACACCAGCAAACCATTATTGATCTGTTAATAAATTACATGGCAAAAGCAAGATCTGTCAACAATAGTAATGAAGGGCATTTGAGAGTGTCTAATGTATTGCTGCTCATTATTTTATTAGTTCATGCTGATAAAGCGGGTTCGGTAAGGGACTTGAGTGATGAATATAGTCATGTTGTCAGTATTAAGCGGTATTAGATTTACCTATGAAGTGGTCAACTAATTTTGGCCACGGCTTTGTATTCTAACCAGTATCTACGTTTTGATTCATTTGGGGTTAAACCACCATTGTATTGATGCGGCCTAACCTGGCTATAATATCCTGTGATGTAATTCGTTATTGCCCGTTTTGCTTCATCTAAATTCGCATATCCTTTTATTGGCATCCATTCAGATTTAAAGCTTCTAAAAAAGCGCTCTATAGGGCTATTATCCCAGCAGCTTCCACGCCGACTCATACTTTGTATTATCTGATGTCGCCAAAGGTTCTGACGGAATGGTCTACTTGTATAATAACCTTGATCAGAATGGAACATCACGCCTTTTGGCTTACCTCTGAACTCAAATGCCATAGCTAGCGCTTTACTTGTTAAATTGCTATCAGGTGAATGTGAGATAGCCCAACCGATTGGTTTTCTCGCAAATAGATCAATCACGATAGCAAGATAACACCAGCGATTTCCTGCCAAATATATGTCACATCACCGCACCAAACTTGATTTGGATACGTAACAGCAAACTGACGATTTAATGTATTTGGTATTGCTAAATGTTCTTTTTCAGCTATTTTATAAGCATGCTTGGGTTGTTGGCAGCTAACTAAATTAAGTTTTTTCATAAAGTTATCTGCTCGATATCGACTCAACGGAAAGCCTCTGGTCGAAACAATACCTGCAATAGTTCTAGCACCAGCGGAACCGTGACTTTCATTATGTGCTTTACGGATTTCAGCAATGAGTTCTAAATCTTTTAGAGGTACTCTTTTATCGCGTTGCAACCAATGTTACGATATGTAAGTTTCCGCTGCCAGAGATTAAATCGCCTTCCCAGTGGCCTAGTGTAGATCTATCTTCGATCTCAATTGGTTGTTCATGGATCGTTTTTGCATCAATAATACCTTTGTAGATACCTCTTTTTGTTGAGCGTTTTCCATGTCTAATTTTACGCTTGGAACGCAAACGAGTTATAGCTTCACGACTGAAAATACATCGAGATGGAATGAATAGTGTCTTATAAATTGTCTCATGTGATATCTGCATAGCTTGTGTCGATAGATATGTCACTTTTAGCCATCCTGCGATCTGTTCTGGAGACCAATCATTAAGTCATTTAACTTCAATTAACTGAGCCAGTTCCCGCATCTTATTGAGTTTATTTTCTTTAGGTCGAAGGGCATTATCTAAGGCTCTTTTGTCTGCTGATATAGCCCTCATCGATAGTTCAGAAGCTAACCCTCTTGATATTTCTTCACGTTCTTGAAGAGTAAGAAAAGAAGATCTACGTTTTCTATGCACTGGAGATATGCCCCTTTAATTTAAGCACTCCGAATATAGAACCAGCATGTCGATCTACAGTCAAACCTATTTCGCTTAGCGTTTTACCTTTTCTCCATAAATCCCAAACTTTTAGTTTTTCGGTGGCGGTTAAACCATGTTTTGCTAAATCAATCATAACAACCTTTAATTTTTTAATAACTTATAGGTTGTTGCGTTGACTATTTGAAATCACCGTAGCCTTTTTTAATATTTCATTATGCTCTTCAATGCGAGCTTCTTTTTTAGTTCTCGAATTTCAATTTGGTCAGGTGTCATTGGTGATGCTTTTGGTGTGACGCCTTTGTGCCTGATTTTAATTGGCGAACCCATTTATCCATCGTGGATTTACCCACGTTCATGGCTTCAGCAGCTTCCATTACCGTGTAATTTTGGTCAACTACCAATTGAGCTGCTTCAAGCTTAAATTTAGAGCTAAATGTTCTTCTTATTTTCTTTTTCATGATGTCACCTAAAGTTTGATGAGGTGTATTATAACACCTCTAATTAGGTGGCTAAAATCACTCTACCACTTCAGTAGTTTATTTTTAATATAAGAACAAATTTAATTTCCTTGTATTTACATGTAATAAACGGTTATAAAACTATCGAATATCAGAGTAAAACTCTGCCATAAACACCGGGGTGTGACGTGCGTCACGACATTTGTTGAATGAGAATTGTTATCATCAATACAGGTTATAATTTATTGTGAATTACTCATGCTTAAAAAATTAATTATATTTTTAGTTATATTTGTCTCGCCTTACACTTTTGCTGCAAAAATAGATTATCAGGCGACAATAAACGAATTAAATACTCGCCTTGATATGACCCTTCAGTTATATTTAGAAGGTAAGACGCTTGATGCTAAAACAACGGTTCAAATGGCTTATTTTGAATTATTTGAAAATATTGAAGGTCCTATCCGAATTAATTTCTCTCAAAAACGAAGCTATGAATTTGAAGCTCAATTTGGTGAAATACGTAAGATGATTGTTTCTAATCAATCAATTCAGACGGTTACAACAAAAATTAATTTATTAAAAAGTGAGTTATCGTTACTTCCTGAACAGCTAGATGCCGGACATCAACTTGTTGCACAAACTCGTAATGATTCAGGGAAAAAAGTTCTCCCGTATTGGAAGATACATTTACAAATTATCGATAATAGTCTCGCAGATGCTATATACAACTATCGAACAGGCAATCAAAAACAAGCCGTGTTAGATATACAAAATGCCCAATTTTCTGGATATAAAAACTCTGACTTAGAAACAGCCATTCGTCTTCATATATCATCAAAGAAATCAGCAGCTTACAATCAAAATTTTACAAAATTATTAACGTTGGCTAAACAGCCCGATCAGTTGGTCGCTTTGGGTTATGAGACAACAAGATTAATCCAAGATCTTTCAGATGACATCCCCGGTTTACCTGCAACTCGTAGCTCTCAAGTTAAGATAGATGCCGCAGAACCACAAAAAGAAATACCTGTAAAAGAGTGGAACAAAATTGCAATTGCGATTAATACATCAATACAGCATGCGATTGAACTTTATCAATCAGGTAAAACGAAACAAGCCATGATGGCAATTCAAAATACGTATTTTGATCAATTTGAAGCCTCCGGAATGGAAAGTGCGGTTGGTGCGCGAGATGTAACCTTAAAGAGCAAGCTCGAAGGATACTTCACTCGCATGGTTAGTATGATCAAAGCAAAATCAGCATCCTCAGATATCTCAAACCAGGCTAGCTTACTTAGCGAAGATCTTAATAAAGCTGTCAGTATGATTAGTCAACAAGGACAAGGTTTTTGGGCTATGTTACTCGCGAGTTTTACCATTATTTTCCGTGAAGGTATGGAAGCATTACTTATCGTCGCAGCGATCGCCTCTTTCTTAGTAAAGAATAATCATGAAGATAAACTACCTGTAATCAAAAATTCAGTTATTGTCGGGTTAGTTGCAAGTATTGTCACTGCCGCTTTATTCCACTGGATTTTTGAGAATGCGGGAGCAAACCGAGAGATGCTGGAAGGTATTACTATGCTTATTGCTGTAGTTGTACTCTTTTCAATGAGTTACTGGCTACTCGCCAAAGTTGATGCACATAAATGGAAAGCCTACTTGCAAAGTACAATATCACAATCTCTCACGAAGGGATCGCTATACGGGCTATGGTTTGCAAGTTTTCTTGCTATATATCGCGAAGGTGCGGAAACCGTTCTCTTTTATTATGCACTCGGAGTAGGTGCTTCAACTCATATTCTGATGGCAATTATTTCTGGATTTATTATCGGTATTATTACGCTCATTGCAGTCTACTTCATTATGCGTTACACCGTAGTAAAATTACCTCTTAGACCTTTCTTTATGTTTACGGGTAGTTTTATGTATTTAATGGCATTTGTTTTTTCTGGTAATGGTGTACTTGAACTGATCGAAGGCAAATTGTTCGAACCAACCCTGTTGCCTTTCGTGCCTGAGATCAATATTTTAGGTATACATCCTTATTTAGAAACACTTGCACCACAAGTTCTATTAATTATTGCTGCTTTCATCTCATTTTGGGTAATGAGATACCGTAGTAATCAAGATGCAATATTAGAAAATGTTAAATCAACAATAAACGAGGAAAAAAACTATGTTAAATAAAGTTTTATTAGCGACTTTGGTTACAAGTACTCTTGCTATACCAACTGTTTTTGCAGGCGAGCATCCGGCTGGCGATACAGTTGAAATGAACGGAATGAAAATTGCCGCAGTATACCTTGAGCCTATTAATATGGAACCTCGTGGTATGGGCCTTCCTGCATCAAAAGCTGAAATTCATCTTGAAGCTGATATTCATGCGCTAGAAGGGAATAAAAATGGTTTTGGCGCGGGAGAATGGATTCCTTACCTAACTGTCAGCTATAAACTAACAAATACTGACACTGGCAAAACTAAAGAAGGTATGTTCATGCCTATGGTTGCAAGTGATGGTCCTCACTATGGTGAAAATATCCGCATGATGGGGGTTGGTAACTACAAGCTATCATTCCACATTGATCCACCATCAAAAGGCGGGATGTATCGTCATACAGATGAAGCAACAGGCGTTGGTCGCTGGTTTAAAACATTTGATGCAAAATACAAATTTAAATATTTAGGTTTAAAATAAATCTATAATTTATTCTATATAAAGTAGCATTTGCATTGTAAATGCTACTTATTTTTAACTCATTTAGGATTTTTATATGAGTTTTTATCTATTCTCAATATTATCCGTTTATATTCTACCTATAATCCTGTTAAGTTTCGTCTGGACAAAGCCGAATATAATCCCTTACAAGTCTGTTTTTTTTGTTTCAATCATATCTCTTATTACAGGTATTTCCTGTGCTCAATTACTTCCTGAATCAAATATACTGCAACTGACCCTCAATACGGTTCAGGCTATTGCTCTTATTATGCTTTTGATCTACATAGTTTTGTTTTCGATCTCGAAACATGAGGCATTATTCTGGCAGGCGATTATTATATTTATCAGTAGTTTTACTTGGGTTGCACAAACAAAAATAAGTACGATTAGCGCAACAAATGTGCTTAATACTGAATTAATCCTTAATATCACAAGCCTCTGTTTAGGCTTTATATTAGTTGCGATACTGCAAGTACTTTCAACAAAAGTCCTTAGTCAATTAAGTCGTTGGGGAATCAGATTATTTGTTTTACTGGTAATAATAGGTCTACTCCCTATTTCAGGAAATATATTACTTTTGATGATGAAATTACAAGTATTTGAGCTAACCCAATTTCGATTAAGCTTTGTTGCTAAAGTGACTAACTTCTATTGGGTTTATACTTATTTAGTGGTGATTTTGCTCCTCATTTGTGACCTTGTTTATTTCTATAAACATGTAAGTCCATTAAAAATCGTTTTCAATGCGACGTCACAGCCGATAGATAAACGTAAAGCTAAAGCTAAATGGCTCAAATATCATCGATTAGCCCTATCTTATCTTATTGCTATTATTGTTGCTTTAAGTTGCTCATTATTTTGGGACCTCGTCGCTTCACGTCCCGTTACTCTGTCTGATGCCACAAGAGTTAAGTTAGCGGATGATAATTTTGTTCATATCAATATAGATAAAAAATTAATAGATGGAAAGCTACATCGTTTTGCTTGGGTGGCAAGTGATGGCAAACTCGTTCGTTTCTTCATCATTAATCGTTACCCTGATAGGGTTAAATTAGGTGTGGTATTTGATGCCTGCATATTATGTGGTGACCAAGGCTATGTACAAAAAGGAAATCAAGTTATTTGCCTCGCATGTGGTGTGCATATTTTTATTCCTTCAATTGGAAAATCTGGTGGATGTAATCCTGTTCCTATTTCTCAATGGCAACAAAAAAATAATCAAGTTTTGATAAGTAAAGCTGAACTCGAATCTGGATTACGTTATTTCTCGACCGTGATTGAAATGGACGTAACAGATCCCGTCAATGGAGAAATACTTAAAAATACGACAGCCGAATATAAATACAATTTTGGTGGTAAAACCTATTTTTTCAGTACCGAATATAGTTATAAAGTCTTTATTGATAATCCTGAAAAATATCTAGGAGGTCTATAATGCTATGGCTTATAATTCGTCAATCGTGGAAACAAAATAAACGTCAAAAATTACTTGCGGTAACGACTGTGTTTCTTGCAGCAGGTCTAATCTCTGCATTACTTACTATTTCTATCGGTATTGGCGACAAAATGTCAAGAGAGATGAAAACTTACGGTGCCAATATTGTTATTCAACCTGCTGGTCAAATTGTGTTACCAGAAATGCTATCAGGTAAAATACCGATTGATGAGCAAGATTTCATTGATGAAAAAGAACTTCCTAAGATCAAAGATATATTTTGGCGTAATAACATTATTGGTTTTGCACCTTTTATCAGAGGTAATATTCAGGTTCAATCTCAGTCTATTCCATTTGTAGGTACTTTCTTCAACAAACAGATACCAGTTCCCGATGAATCGGATTACCGAACAGGTAATAAATATATTTCATCATTCTGGAAAGTGACGGGGAAATGGCCAAATGATGAAAAAAAACAAGTTCTTATTGGACAACGACTTGCAAGTAAAAAAGATTGGAAGATTGGTCAGAAAATTACTTTGGAGGGTAAGTCAAGAAAACAAACTGTACTTATTACCGGTATATTAACCGATGGTAGCAATGATGATAATGCTATAATAGCACCACTTGCAATTACCCAACTATTACTCAATATGGAAGGTAAAGTACAGTCAATTAAAGTTTCAGCACTTACAGTGCCAGAAAATGCACTATCCAAAAAAGCTGGAGAAGACCTCGCGTCTTTAGATTCATCCGAGTATGACCGTTGGTTTTGTACTGCCTATGTGTCGTCTATTTCACATCAACTAGAAAACGCGTTTAGTAATGCAACGGTCAAACCAATATGGCAAGTCGCCGCATCTGAAGGACTCGTAATTGAAAAAATCCAAAGTTTACTCTTTGTTGTCACATTTGCAGCACTTATAGCCGCTGCAATGGGGATCGCATCTCTTATGACTAATACGATCATTGAACGTTCCAAAGAAATAGGGTTAATGAAATCACTCGGCGCTCATAACTGGCAAATATACTTATTATTCTATGCTGAATCAACGATTAGTGGTCTAGTTGGTGGTGCTTTGGGTTGCGTTGCCGGTTGGTTGCTCGCTAAGGTAATGGGGTATGTCCTGTTTGGATCTGCTCTTAACTTTGCGTGGATTGTCATCCCATGTGTTTTATTCATATCAATTGAGATTGCTCTTATTGGTACTTGGTTTCCTGCTCATCGCATTGCTCGCCTTTATCCTATCGAGGTTCTTTATGGCCGAAAATAAATTAACCGGCTCGGCCATTAATATGCTATCACTCATTATAATTCGCTCATTAAAAGTACGGTTTCAACAAGTTTTAGTTGTTTTTGCTGCATTAATGGTAGGTGCCGCGATTATAACTGCAATGGCAGGCGTCTATTTTGATATCAATACAAAAATGAGCCAAGAACTCCGTACTTTTGGTGCTAATTTTTATATTGGTCCAGGGCAAGGTACAAGTTTATCTAATCAAACGTATGATAATATTGTCAGTAAAATACCTGACAGTACTCTCGTCGCAACAAGCCCTTATTTATACGGTGTTGCACGTACCGAATTACAAAAAGTGATTCTTCTTGGCGTCGATTTTTCTCACTTAAATAAATTAGTGCCTTACTGGCAGGTTAAAGGGAAATGGATAAATGTAGGCTTTGACGAACGTCATGCAATGATAGGTGCAACCCTTGCTAGTCAATTAGAGCTCAAAGTGGGTGATACGATCACATTGACAAATAATGCAGTTAAACACAAGTTAATCATTAGAGGGATTGTTGAATCAGGTGAAGCCATAGATAACTATTTAATCGTTAATATTTCCCTTGCTCAATCTTGGTTAAAAAAACCTAACGAAGTAAATTATGCATTATTTAGTCTTGAAAATAATGATGAGCAAGTATCTCATCTTGCCCAGTCATTGTATAGACAATATCCTAAGTTAGAAGTGAGACCAATCCGAAAAGTATCAGCTTCAGAAGGAAAGGTACTTGAAAAAATAAAAGGACTTATGGGATTAGTTACAGTTGTTATCTTAATTCTTTCAACTCTTTGTGTGAATACAACGCTAACAGCAATGATCGCGGAAAGACGTCGAGAATTTGCACTTCAAAAAGCATTAGGAGCTTCTCATCGAGATATCACATTACAAATTATACTCGAAACAACCATCATATGTACTGTTGCTATTTTTTTCGGCCTTATTTTAGGCTATGTTCTTGCTCAAATATTAGGACATGCTGTATTCGATACGGCCATTGATTTACGCATACAAGTACTACCTATTACGATCATTCTATCATTAGTTGCTGCTTTTATCGCTGCTATAGTACCCACTCGTCGTGCAATTCATATTGAGCCAGCTAAAGTATTAAAAGGAGAATAAGCATGTCAACTACCGTTATTGAAACTAAAGGTCTTTTTAAGCGTTTTGACCAAGTTACCGCATTAAATAACATTAATTTAAAGATAAAAAAAGGTGAATTTGTTGCCATTATGGGTGCATCAGGCTCAGGAAAAACAACACTATTAAATATCTTAACCTGTTTGGACACATCAACTGAAGGTTCAGTACTATTAAATGGTGTTGATACGGCTGAACTTGATGAAGAAGGCAGAAGAGTATTCCGCGCGAATCAAATTGGTTTGGTATTCCAACAATTTCACCTTATTCCCTTTTTAAGCGCACTTGAAAATATCATGCTCGCGCAACATTATCATAGTATTACAGACCGAAATTCTGCACTTAAGGTTTTGGAACAAGTCGGACTTGGGCATCGTGTTGATCACCTACCAAATCAATTGTCAGGAGGTGAACAACAACGTGTCTGTATTGCTCGCGCGCTAGTTAACGAATGTCCGTTAATTTTTGCAGATGAACCAACTGGTAATTTAGATGAAGAAAATGAGCAAATTGTACTGGCATTACTACAAGAACTTCATGCTCAAGGCCGAACCATTGTGATGGTGACCCACAATCCAGAACTGGGGCGCTATACCGACCGTATCATTCGATTACAACATGGTAAATATATTGGCGAGGAAACTCATAATGAAGCTGACATATAAATATAAAACCAGGTTTTATCGCCTGCTAAAATCAGGGAGCGTTATTCTATTTCTGACCTTAGGGCTATTTGGATGCAAAGATGAAAGTGTGGAGATCAACTATTCTGCACCCGAACTTGCGACTTTTAATCTACAAGACCAGCAGATTAAATTAGATGACCTAAAAGGTAAGCCTATCTTACTTGAGTTCTGGCAAGTTCAATGTGGCCCTTGTATTGCAATAATGCCTACCCTCGAAAAACTTAGCCAAAAATATAAAGAAAAACTAACTGTCGTGTCTGTTAACATTGATCCTAATACACCTGATTTAGACTTTTTTATCAAAAAATTTAATCTCAGTTATATGATGTTACGCGATCAATTAAGTATTACGCAAAATCGCTATAATGTAGTTGGCACTCCTACAAAATTCTTTATTGACAAAAATGGTATAACTCATAGCAAGCATTTGGGGTATAGCTCTATGGAAGAGCTTGAGCAATTTATTAAGCCTTTAATTTAACTAAACCTTCATCGTATTGATTTATAGGACTCTCATTTTATGTCGAAAAAAAATTTTCTGATCATAATGGCTATTTTAATTATTACAGTTACATTTTACCTTAAACAATATTCGATTCCTCAACAAAAAACTGTTATCGAAGTCGGTAATGCATTGATATTTAAACCTCAAGAAAATTCAAACATGACCGCAATTAAAATGGATATTCATAATAATTCAGCTCAAAAGCTTATTATTACAGGTATTAAATCATCTATTTTCACACGTAGTATGCTACACCACACTGATTTTAAAAGCGGTAAAAGGGTAATGAGCAAGCTAAATAGCATTATGATAAAACCAGGCGCAACCCAAATAATATCTCCAAATGGGGTGCATTTTATGGTTTTTGATCTTAAACGTGATGTCAATATAGGTGAGCTGTTACCTATGGTATTGACCTCTAATCAAGGTGATATTAAAATTATTGTAAAAGTTATAAAATTTACACTGCACTAACCAATGGGAAAATAAAAATGTGATTTTTATCATGTATTTAGTTTAAGAAAGGAAAATAGTCGGTAATGTAGCTATTTTTGTCACGTTGGATTGTTTTAATTAAAAACTCAGCTTACACTTGCACTCTATTTAAAGTGAAACTACTTCATTCGGCTTTAGAGGTATTATTATGAAAAACCACCGTTAATCTGGTTAAACGTAAATATTTTTGCTTTTTCTTCAACTTTCCTTGTCGCTATAATTGTAGAGCCTTGGTATAAAATGGTATTACTTGTCGTTGAGAAAAACTATCCTGTTACATAAGAGGCTAACTCCGTGGATGTTGGCAAGTCCACCATGGATAAGTGAGGTTAATATTAAGGTGGAAAAGTCTAAAGTAACACCAATAACACTAGAACTGCTGATATTAAAGAAGTTAGAACGTAAAATAAATAGGATGAAAGAGAGGACAACACAACACCCTAATAAACCACAGTTCTCTTGATATTAGACTCAGCCAACAGCTTATAGCAATTGATAAAATTATTGTCTGAGTTATACGCTGTAGAGTTCTGTATTTTGCGTTCATTGAGGTCGTTACCCTCATTGGTACTCAACATCGAACTTGATTGAAATTCAATTTTAAAATGAAATAAAAATGACCCACAAAGAAAATAGCGGCTCGGCTGGCGCAAAGAAAACCTGTGATCTATCGTCATCTATGGTAACAAGTTGACACCTTGAGAGTAGCAAAATATGTAAGGGTGGTAAAGGTGAGGACGCATAGTGGTATTGAAGGGAATGAAAGGGCTGATACATAAGCTTCCATTGCTGCCTATAATATGATGCCTGTAATCGTTTCAACATCTGTTCGTGACTTTATTGTATTATGCTGCTCTTTTGGCTGGTATATTAGCAATTGTAGTATTGGTTTTGTGGATGAAATTTTAGCAGAAGCTCTTGCTAGTGAATGTAGGACTTGCTGACGCTCTAAGAGCTACGGGTGCTATGGGATGAGTATTATGCCAGCGTTCTACTCTATTGTCCTATTCCGTTGGGACATTAATATACGTGAATCTGCAGTATAAGGTCTGGTGTCTACTGGTGGCATTGGGATTATTTTGACTGTGGTGATCGTCGCCGAAGCTGTAGTTATCTATATTTAAGCGTTCGTGTGGATATCAACCCCTGCACGTTCAACTATTTCAGTTTAAAAACCATCAATACTTTGCTTATTTTTCTTCCCCTTCGCCTAGTATTTTTCAATACCCTTTTTGCCTTGATGAATAGACCATTTAGCTAAGTCATAGCGATCTTCATTGTAATTAAAGTAAGGTACAGACTTACCACAATATTATTGAACTATTGATTTAGATGACTTTATGGGATGAACTTTTACTAGCATCCATTGAAAAAAACGATTAAATATATAGTTTTAATCGATTACCCCAAAACTATTGATGAGGATAACCTTATTGAACATAATCCAAAATTAAAACAAGGTTATAACCATGAATAAAAAGTAGTGTTTATTAGCTTTAATCTCTTTATCTTCGGTAAATTTTATACAAAATGTTAGAGCAGCTGATTTAGACTTAGAACCATTAACTAATTTAATCGGTACATGGGAAAAGTGCAAAATTCGGAGGTGTAGATGTTGCATCAGGACTGGTTGGTAGTAAGGTTGGTAAAGGTGGTCCTGCTGTTGAATCATATTATGAAACTATTACATTTGAGCCTGCAGCTGATGCAACAAATACAAGCGAGTATAACAGCTTTATATTACAAACAAGAAGTTTTTAGAAAAAGAGATAATGGTAAATTTCATGACCAAAGAGGTTATCTGATTTACGATAAAAAAATCAAATGGTATATAACTCTTTCTGCATTCCAAGAGCGGTATGCATAGTGGCTGAAGGTAAAGTAGGGCTGGTCATTAACTTTGATAGTTCAGCTAGAGGGCTTGCTGAAAGTACATTTATGACAGAAAAAGATACAACAACTAAATTTAAAATGTCTTTGGATATGTCAGAAAAAGACATATTGAAATACTCTCAAATTACGAGTTTGAATGTATATGGAGGGGCGTTTACACACACGGATTCAGGTACTTTCAAAAGAAAGAATGAACAAATGCCTAAATTTTAGAACGCAGGGGCTGTCATATTAGTCAGGCCCAATATATTTCCTAATTCATTATGATTACTGAACTGTTGACCATAATAGTATTTTATATGAAACATTAAATGTACTCAGTTTAAGTGTGTTTTTCAATCCGATTACTAGTGGTTTTTTGGCGATGGAAAGTGATAAAAGTACCTATTGTCATAAGCTTACAATCTTAATTATATTCACTCACAAGAATTAATTATAAAATTACTCCACCAGCACATGATCTCTTTACGTTATTCAAGGTAATCCGAACTGTTGTAACTGGTCAGTATCTCATTTTGGTCCGTATGAGATAAACATGCTTCTATTAGTAAGCTATCAAATTTATGTTCATGAGGGTCGTAGATACTATTGCTCTCATCCCATGTGCAACTAACTGACCTTTTAAAGCCAGACTACGTTTTATAGCTGTATTAGCCATAAAGACGCTTGCATGGCTATCTGGATTGTTTTCACCTGGAAATACTAATTCCCTATCCTGGCTTTGTCGTTTGATTTTATTTAAAATATCCAGCGCTGGTGGCGTTAGAGGTACTCTGTGCACTCGTCTGCATTTATCGTCCAAATGTTGGTTGTTAAATCAATATCTACCCACCGTGTTCTAGCCGCTTCTCGTGGCCTTGTCATCGTATGCGGTTGCCATGGAATGAGTAACGGTATTTTTTGAATACCTTAATTATTTTTGCTAAAGGATTCGAAAAATAAGGCCGTGATTCACACCATAATCCATTATTTGATTCAAACTTTGGAAAATACGTTTAACCGTTGAGTATTTTCCACCACTCTCTAGTGAATGCAAGACAGTAATGGTCTCTAAGGCATTAATAGTATCGATAGGTTGTTTACCCAATAGTGGTAAGACGTATTTATCTAAAGTATGCCACTGTCGGTAAGAGTGTTCATCCGTCACGGTTTCTTTTTCTTTCAAACCACAATTCAGTGACTGCAAGTAATGTACTTGCTTGTTTTTCCTGTTCTTTTATTTTTTTGATTTTTCAAATATTTTGGGATTGATGCTTTGGGCAAGTAAAGCGCGGTACTCTATGGTTTTAGAGCGGGCATTGGCAAGTGATAACTTAGGGTAAACGCCTATGCTAATTTGGATAATTTATTGGTTATAGGGTCGGTAAATTTAAATTGCCATGACTTAGTACTGTTGGGTCGAATGCGCAGCTGTAAGCCATCACCATCTGAAAGTGTGAATTCTTTATCAGTTGATAGAGTCGTTTTGATCTTTCTATCACACTAAGTTCGCTGAAGGCACTCAATGTGTTGGTTTGAAAGTTGGTTGCTAAAGCAGTGAGTATTAACTTTGACCCTGTAAATGATTCTGTGTAATTACCATTTTAGAGATGATCTTTTAATCGGTCTTCAAATTCAATGATAAAACGATTCAGCTTTCCAGTTATGGATCG